>JGI24712J26585_10001706_pt1 | contig 18560 bp, 33 predicted proteins | sample BioPla3DNA2_FD_26585 | JGI IMG/M metagenome (IMG submission 26585) | reverse complement strand
CCTGCAGATCGATCCCCTGCCGGGCCAGTTCCCAGGCCATTTCCGTGGCTTGCGGAACATCCAGCCCCAGGCGTTTCATTTCCTCCACCCGGGAGAAGACTTCCCTGGGCGTACCCTGCAGCGCAATGCGCCCCTCTTCCAGTACAATCACCCGATCGGCTTCCACTACTTCGTCCATATAATGGGTGATCAGGAGTACGGTCTTTTTTTCTGTGCGGTTCAGTGTTGCAATGGTGCCGATGATCTCTTCGCGGCCCTGCGGGTCCAGCATGGCGGTCGGTTCGTCCATAATGACTACCTGCGGGTCCATGGCAAGGATCCCTGCGATCGCGATCCGCTGCTTCTGTCCGCCGGAGAGCAAGTGCGGCGCGTGTTTGCGGTATTCTTCCATTTCCACAATGGCCAGCGCACGGTCGACCCGTTCTTTGAGTTCCGGCATCGGCACGCCTAAGTTTTCGGGGCCAAAAGCAATGTCTTCCTCTACGACGGTCGCAATGATCTGATTGTCGGGATTTTGAAAGACCATGCCGCAGGTTCTTCGGATATCCCACAGGCGTTCTTCGTCTTTGGTATTCATACCGGCAATACGGATCTCTCCGTTTGTCGGAAGGATGAGTCCGTTTAACAGTTTGGCCAATGTGGACTTGCCGCTTCCGTTATGTCCCAATACGGCTACAAATTCGCCGGGGTATACTTCGATGGACAAATCGTCCAGCGCTTTTCGTCCAGCGCTTTTTTGCCTTCCGGCGCACCTTCATACATATAGTCAAGATGCTCGATTTGAATGATCGGATCCAATGTTATCTCCTGTTTCCCATTTGTAGAAAAAAAGGGATTAAGGAGCTCCTTAATCCCAAAAGACTTATACCAATTCCAAAATCGCCATTTCGGAACCGTCGCCCCTGCGCGGTCCTAATTTAATGACGCGGGTATAGCCTCCGTTGCGTTCCAAATACTTCGGCGCGAGTTCGACAAATAGTTTTTCTACGATGTCACGTCTGTATAAATAAGCCATCGCCTGTCGTTTGGCATGCAGATTGCCTTTTTTGCCCAGTGTGATCATTTTATCCGTCATACGCTGGGTTTCTTTGGCGCGCGTCACGGTTGTGGTGATGCGTCCGTTTTCCAAAAGGCTCTGTACCTGATTTCTTAGCATTGCCTGGCGGTGGTCTGTACGACGGCCCAATTTTCTGAGTTTCGCCATCTGGTCCTCCTGTTTATTCTACGTTCTCCGCTTCGTCCGTTTCTTCGGCAAAGCGCAGTCCCATCTCTTCCAGCTTGCCTTCGACTTCCGCGATCGACTTCTTACCGAAGTTTTTAATCTTCATCATTTCTTCATAGGTGCGCTGGGTAATGTCACCGACCGTATCGATCCCGGCGCTTTTCAAGCAGTTGAAGCTGCGCAAAGAAAGATTGATCGCATCGATGGGGGTTTCGAGAAGCTGTTCGTCTTCCGCTGTTTTCTCGCCATTTTCGTTCGGGTGAACCAGTTCCAGATTCGGAAGATCCACAAAATGCTTGAAATGCTCGATCAGGATACTTGCAGCCATGGCCAGCGCTTCCTGCGCTTTGACCGTTCCGTTGGTTACCACTTCCATCTCCAGACGGTCGAAGTCGGTTTGTTTTCCGACCCGCGTGTTCTCCACCGTAAAGTTCACCGACTCGACCGGGGAGAAGGCCGCGTCGACCGGAATGGAGCCTACAATCACCTGCTCAGCTTCTTTTTCCTTCTCTTCTTTCTCTTTGTCTTTCTCTTTATCTTCTTCGGGCACCGCTTTGTCGGAGGGTTCCGCGGGCTCGGCCATCATATAGCCTTTGCCCCGGTTAAACTCAATCTCCAGCCGAACCGCTGCATCTTCGTTCAATGTGGCGATCTTCTGATCGGGATTGACGATCTCAAGATCTGCGTCGACATTGAAATCTCCTGCTTTCAGATCCATCGGTCCCTTGAATTCCAGATTCAGGATGATGGGTTCTTCCGTGTGCATGATGCAGGCGATCTCTTTCAGATTCAGAATGATTTCCGGTACATCTTCACGCACGCCCTCCAGCGTCGAAAACTCGTGCTGTACGCCGTCAAATTTGACACGCGTAACACTGGCCCCCTCCAGGGAGGACAAGAGTACGCGGCGCAAACTGTTTCCGATGGTTTGCCCATAGCCGCGGTCCAGGGGCGAGAAAACAAAGGTGCCTGTGTCCTGGTTTTCGTTCAGCGCGATAATGTCGATTCTGGATAGCAACTCTTGTGTCATTCGTATACCTCCTCAAGTTCTTTCCGGATGGTTTGCCGCATCGATTATTTCGAGTACAGCTCGACGATCAAGTGCTCCTCTACCGGGATGTCCAGTTCTTCTCTGGAAGGTTCTGCGCTGACCGTGCCTTTAAACTGCTCGGTGTCTACGCTCACCCAGTTGGCTGCGTTGCCTCTGTTTTCCATCATCTGACCGAACTTCTTGTTCTTTGCGCTGGATTGTTTGATTGCGATCTCATCGCCAACGGAGAGTTCATACGAAGGAATGTCGGTTTTATGTCCGTTTACGGTGAAGTGGCCGTGGGTTACCAGCTGACGCGCTTCCGCTCTTGATTGGGCAAAGCCCATGCGGTACACGACATTGTCCAGGCGCAGTTCGAGCAGGCGAAGCAGGTTTTCCCCTGTGATGCCTTTTTGCTTGTCGGCTTTTTCAAACGCACGGAACATTTGCGATTCGCTGATTCCGTAGAAGCGTTTAACTTTTTGTTTTTCGCGCAGCTGCATACCGTATTCGGTGACTTTCTTTCTGCCCTGGCCATGTTGTCCGGGCGGGAAGTTTCTGCGATTAATGGGACATTTGTCCGAATAGCATTTGTCGCCTTTCAAAAAGAGTTTCATGCCTTCTCTTCTGCATTGGCGGCAAACCGGTCCTGTATATCTTGCCATAGTGTCCTCCCTATACTCTTCTGCGCTTGGGCGGTCTGCATCCGTTGTGCGGAATCGGGGTAACGTCTTTAATCATGGAGACTTCCAGACCCGATGTCTGCAGGCTGCGAATGGCTGCTTCCCGGCCGGATCCCGGACCCTTTACATAGACTTCTACGCTACGTAAGCCGTGTTCCATTGCCTTTTTCGCCGCTTCTTCGGCTGCTTGCTGCGCTGCATACGGAGTGGATTTTCTCGAACCGCGGAAACCCAGCTGCCCTGCACTTGCCCAGGAGATGACATTTCCGTTGAGGTCGGAAAGTGTCACCATCGTATTATTGAAAGAGGAGACAATATGCGCCTGGCCTCGTTCGATATTTTTGCGAACCCGTCTGCGGACGCGTGTCGCTCTGCCTTTTTTCGGTGCCAAATTGTACCTCCTATTTCTTGCCCTTGGACACGAGTTTCTTGGGTCCTTTGCGGGTGCGTGCATTGGTTTTTGTACGCTGGCCGCGAACCGGAAGCCCTCTTCTGTGACGTTGTCCTCGGTAGCAGTTGATTTCTCTGAGTCGTTTGATGTTTAAATTGACATCGCGTCTGAGGTCGCCCTCCAGCTCGTATCCGTCCAGGATCCCGCGAATTTCCGATAATTCGGCTTCGGTGAGATCTTTAATCTTCGTATCCGGATTGATACCGGCTTTTTTGAGGATCTCGTTGGAACGGGAGCGTCCGATCCCATAAATATAGGTCAGACCGATTTCAGCGCGTTTTTCGCGCGGCAGGTCAATTCCTGCAATTCTTGCCATTGTCCGTTCTTCCTCCTACCCTTGTTTCTGCTTGTGCTTGGGATTTTCGCAAATAATCATCACTTTGCCTTTGCGACGGATGACTTTGCATTTATCGCACATCTTTTTTACAGATGGTCTGATTTTCATGAAAATTGTCTCCTTGCTATTTCTTGCGCCAAGTGATTCTGCCCTTGGTCAGGTCGTAGGTCGAAAGTTCGACGGTGACCCGATCCCCCGGCAGGATCCGTATATAGTTCATACGCAGTTTGCCGGATATATGTGCGATGATCTCGTGATCATTCTGTAAACGCACACGGAATATTGTGTTGGGCAGCGCTTCTACGACGACGCCTTCTACTTCAATTACATCTTCTTTGGCCATGTATCTACTCCTTTCCTACGCTTCTTCCGGTTGAAAGGGCGCAAGTAATTTTCTGATATACGAATTTGTGATCTTGATGTCGTTGTCCTTGCGATATATAAGGTCGCTTAAAACCGTATTGTAAACGGTTAAATGCTTTTGCTTCTTCTTTTTCGGATTGTCAATCTTTCTGAGTTTTCCGTCAACCAACAGGACGTATTCATTGTCTACGATCTCGTAAACCAAAAACACTCCGCCTTTGTCTCTACCGGCACGGGACTTCACAATCTGTCCGATGGAAAGTTGTATTGTATCGTCTGCCATATTTAGTCAGCGTCTTTGTCCAGCGCGGAGAAGATTTTCTCCTGCACGACATGCACCGGCTCCGTACCGTCTACGGTAAACAGCAGGCCTTTTTGTTCGTAATAGGCAATCAGCGGCGCCGTTTGCTCTTCATACACGGAGATCCGGTTGCGCACCGTGTCTTCCGTGTCATCGGCCCGATGAATTACCGGACCGCCGCACACATCGCAAACGCCTTCCTGTTTCGGGGGTTTGTTGACAGCGTGGTACGTTTCGCCGCAGTCCTTGCAGACTCTGCGGCCGGAGAGCCGGGTAATCAGAACCTCTTTTTGTACGTCGATATTGATCACCGCATCGAGCGTTTCGTTCTGTTCGGACAGGCTTTCATCCAGCGCCTCCGCCTGTGCGATGGTGCGGGGAAAACCGTCCAGTAAAAACCCGTTTGCGCAGTCGGCCTGATTGAGGCGATCTTTTACGATACGTACCGTCAGTGTGTCGGGTACAAGAGCGCCCTGGTCCAGATACGACTTTACTTCTCTTCCGAGCTCGGTTTCGTTTTTGATATTGTACCGAAAGATATCGCCCGTTGAGATATGAGGGATGGCATATTTTTCTGCGATTCCGGTTGCCTGGGTACCTTTGCCGGCCCCGGGCGGTCCTAACAAAACAAGTTTCATCACAGTCTCCCTTCCGTTTACCGCAAGAAGCCTTTGTAGTGACGCATCATCAGCTGTGCTTCAATCTGTTTGACGGTTTCAATAATAACACCGACAACAATCAGGATGGAGGTGCCGCCGAAGCGCACGCCCAGATTGAAGATCAAAGACAAAAGCAGCGGCAGGGTCGCAAGAATCGCAAGCGATATGGCGCCGATAAAGGTGATGCGATTGGATACGCGTTGCAGATAGTCGCCCGTTGAACGGCCGGGTCGGATACCCGGAATGAATCCGCCCTGCTGCTGCAGGTTTTTCGCGTATTCCACGGTATTAAACTGAATCGCCGTATAGAAGTAGGCGAACAGGATAATCAGCAGGATTTGGAGAATGGAATAAATCCACACGCCCGCTGTTCCGTTTAATGTCAGATATTCGGTAATGAAGTTTGTCGCGCCTTCATTGCTGATAAAGAGGGTCAGGATCTGCGGCAAAGACAAGAGCGAGGAAGCAAAGATAACCGGCATAACCCCGGCCATATTTACTTTAACCGGCAAATGCGTTGCCTGTCCGCCGTACATTTTTCGTCCGACGACACGCTTGGCGTATTGCACCGGAATCTTGCGCTGTCCTTCGGCAATCATGACCACCCAGGCGGTAATCAGGATCGCGAGAATCGCGAAAAGGATCACCTTAACCGGGTTTAACACGCCCGCCAGCATTTGCTGTGTCCAGCTGATGGCCAGCCCCGGAAGTCCGGAAATGATACCGATCAGGATGATCAGGGAGATTCCGTTTCCGACGCCGCGCTCGGTAATGAGCTCGCCGATCCAAACAAGAATCATCGTTCCTGCCACCATCGTCATGATCAGTACGATGTTTTCCAGTGTGCCTTGTGCCACAATTCCTTGCTTAAAGAACGCCTGCGAGGTTGCAACCGCCTGAACGATTGCAATGAAGACCGCGCCGATTTTGGTAAAACGCGCGATTTTCTTTTTGCCTTCTTCGCCTTCTTTGGAGAGCTCTTCCAGATACGGAATCGCAATCGTCAGAAGCTGAATGATAATGGAGGCGGTGATATAGGGGTAGATGCTCATCGAGAAAATGGAAGGATTGCTGAAACCCTGCCCGGTGAGCATGTTCAAAAAGTCCATGATCCCTAAATTGGTTCCTTCCAAAGCGGCCTGAATGGCCTGCTTGTCCAGGAAGGGTACAGGGATCGCCGCGCCCAGTCGAAACACAACGATCATCAGCAAAGTGAAGATCAGCTTCTTTCTGAGATCTTCCACTTTCCATGCATTTCTCAGTGTCTCGAGCATCTTAGATCACCTCGGCCTTTCCCCCGCGAGCCTCGATTTTTTCTTTTGCACCTGCACTGAAAGCGGCTGCTTTTACGGTGAGCGCTTTTTCAATCTCGCCGTTGCCGAGCACTTTCAGCGGGTTTGCTTTTTTGGATTTCTTAATGCGTCCGGATTCGACCAATGCGTCGATATCCACGGTCTGTCCGTCTTCAAATGCGTTCAGATCGCTNAGGTTCACCACATTCCATTCTTTCGCGAAAATATTGGTGAATCCGCGTTTGGGAAGACGTCGGAACAAAGGCATCTGTCCGCCTTCAAACCCGGGTCGTACGCCGCCGCCGGAGCGGGACTTCTGTCCGTCCTGTCCGCGGCCGGCCGTTTTGCCCTGTCCGGTACCGGTACCGCGTCCGAGGCGTTTTCTCGCTTTGGAGCCGCCACCTTTCGCCGGGCGTAAATCGTGTAATTTCATAAAAGACCTCCGCTTACTCTTCTTCTACTTCCACCAGATATTCCACCTGGCGGATCATACCGCGAATCGCCTCATTGTCTTCTTTTTCGACCGTTTGGCCGACTTTTCTCAGGCCTAAGGCTTCAATCGTCTTTTTGTGTTTCGGTACGCGGCCGATCTTGCTTTTTTTCAGTGTAATTTTCAGCATGGGCCTCTCCTATCCGAGAATCTCTTCTACCGACTTGCCGCGCATTTTTGCGACCTGCTCGACGGTTTTCAGGCTTAAAAGGCCTTGCATCGTTGCGTTGACAATATTTCTCGGGTTTGCCGTTCCAAGGGATTTGGAACGAACATCGCGGATTCCTGCCAATTCGCACACCGCACGCACCGGTCCGCCGGCGATAACACCGGTACCTTCTGCAGCGGGTTTCAGCAAAACGCGGCCCGCGCCGAAATGGCCCAGTACTTCATGCGGAATCGTGGTTCCCACGCGGGGTACACGCACGATATTCTTTTTGGCATTTTGCACGCCTTTACGAATGGCTTCCGGAACTTCGGCGGCTTTGCCGGTTCCGACCCCGACGCGTCCGTCCCCGTCGCCTACGACGACCAGCGCGCTGAAGCGGAAGTTACGTCCACCCTTTACGACCTTGGCCACCCGCGCGATATGAACAACCCGTTCCTGAAACTCCTGGTCTTTTGGTTCTCTGTTTCTTCGGTCCAATTCGCTTCCTCCTAAAATTTCAACCCGGCGGCGCGGGCGCTATCGGCGAGTTCTTTTACCTTGCCGTGATACAGATAACCGCTGCGATCGAATACGACCGTTTCGATTCCCTGCTCCAGCGCGCGTTTTGCGATTCGTTCGCCGACCGCTTTGGCGGTATCGACATTGGCGTGCTTGTACTCGTCGCGCATTTCTTTTTCCAAAGAAGAGGCCGAGCACAGGGTTACGCCGCGTAAATCATCAATCAGCTGCGCATAGATATTGCTGTTGCTTTTAAACACGGTAAGACGCGGTTTGTCCGCGGTGCCCGCCATATTGCGGCGCACACGTTCATGACGCGCTTTGCGATTCGCCTTTTTATCAATTCGTTTAAACATTCGCAGTCCTCCTACTTCCCGGTCTTACCGACTTTGCGGCGTACGTTCTCATTTTCATAGCGGACGCCTTTGCCTTTGTACGGTTCGGGCTTTCTGAAGTCGCGGATCACGGCGGCATAATTGCCGACCGCCTGCTTGTCGATCCCGCGGACGATGATTCTTGTCTGTTGCGGCACTTCCACTTCAATGCCTTGCGGGTCTTCCAGTTCCACCGGATGCGAATAGCCCAGGTTCAGGGTCAGTTTCTTGCCGGCTTTGGCTGCACGGTATCCGGTTCCTTCAATCAGCAGAACTTTTTCATAGCCTTCTGTTACCCCTTCGACCATATTGGCAAGCAGGGAACGAGTCAGCCCGTGCAGGGACTTGATTCGTTTGGTTTCAGAAGGGCGCGATACGGTTACCTGGCCGTCTTCCTGTGTAATGGTGAATTCGGGGCTCAGTGCCTGTGTCAGTTCCCCTTTGGGGCCTTTCACTGTAACCACATTCCCGTTTTCCACTTTTATTTCGACACCCGCCGGTACGGTAATCGGTTGTAATCCAATTCTAGACATGTGTTTTCCTTTCTACCAGACGTAGCAGATAACTTCTCCGCCGACGCCTTCGTTGCGTGCAACCTTGTCGGTCACAACGCCTTTCGGTGTGGAAAGAATCGCAATGCCCAGTCCGCCCAGTACTTTGGGTACTTCGTTTTTGCGAACATAGACACGCAGGCCCGGTTTGGAGATTCTGCGGATGCCGGAAATGATCTTTTGGTCATTCGCGTCGTATTTCAGGTTGATGGTGATCATGCCCTGTTTATTGTCTTCGGTTACATTGTAGCTGCGGATATAGCCTTCATCCAGAAGGATCTGCGCCAGCTCTTTTTTCATACGCGAAGCGGGTATCTCCACGCTCTTGTGCTTTGCGTTACTGCTATTCCGAATGCGTGTAAGCATATCGGCGATAGGATCTGTCATCATATCGGAGTCCCTCCCTTACCAGCTGGCTTTTCTAACACCGGGAATCTGCCCACGGTGTGCAAGTTCGCGGAAGCAGATCCGGCAGACGCCGAATTTTCGCAGATAGCCGCGCGGCCGTCCGCAAATTTTGCATCGGGTATATTCTCTGCTGCTGAACTTAGCAGGTCGCTTTTGCTTCGCGATCATTGATTTTTTCGCCAATGTGTTCGTCCTTTCTTATTGCCTAAACGGCATGCCCATTTGAGCAAGCAATTCTTTCGCTTCTTCGTCCGTTTTCGCAGAAGTTACCACCACGATGTCCATCCCGCGGATGGAGTCGATCATGTCGTAATGAATCTCCGGGAAAATCAGCTGTTCCTTCACGCCTAAGCTGTAGTTGCCACGGCCGTCAAATGCCGAGGGGCTTACGCCGCGGAAGTCACGCACACGGGGAAGGGAAATCGAGATCAATTTGTCGAGGAAGTTGTACATTTTCTCGCCGCGCAGGGTCACCTTGCAGCCGATATTCATGCCTTCGCGCAACTTAAAGTTTGCGATCGACTTTTTGGCTTTGGTAATTACGGGTTTTTGTCCGGTAACCAGGGCCAGTTCGTTAACGGCATTTTCCAAGGCTTTCGGATTTTCTTTTGCTTCGCCTACGCCCATATTGACTACGATTTTATGCAGTTTGGGTACTTCCATTACATTTTTATATTGGAAGCGCTCCATCATGGCAGGAATGATTTCCTGCTGATATCTGTCTTTCAGTCTCGCCATTTGGTCTCCTCCTACTTATCGATCTGTTGTCCGGAGGACTTAAGGAACCGAACGTGCTTGCCACCGTCTGTTGTTTTGATGCCCACTTTGGACGGCTTCTGGTTTTTCGCATCGTATAACATCACATTCGATGCGTGGATCGCTCCTTCCGACTTCACAATACCGCCCGGGTTTTGCGGACCGCGGGGCTTTTTGTGCCGGGTTTGTACATTCACGCCCTCCACAATGACGCGGTCGTTATGCCGGTCCACTTTCAGGACCTTGCCGACTTTGCCTTTGTATTTTCCGGTTGTCACGATCACTTGATCGTTCACTTTATATCGCATGGATGCTCCCTCCTTATAATACTTCAGGAGCCAAAGAGATGATCTTCATAAAATTGCCTGCGCGAAGCTCTCTTGTGACCGGTCCGAAGATACGCGTGCCCACCGGGTTGCGGTCATCTTTAATAATAACCGCGGCGTTGTCATCAAAACGGATATAGGTTCCGTCATTACGTTTTACGCCTTTGGTCGTTCGAACGACCACTGCGCGGACAACCTCACCTTTTTTCACCGCGCCGCCGGGGATCGCGTGCTTAACGGTGCAAACGACGATATCTCCGACTCTGGCATATTTTTTATTTGTACCGCCCAGTACGCGAATTACCAGCACTTCTCTTGCGCCGGAATTGTCCGCTACTCGCATGCGGCTTTCTTGCTGTATCATGAGTTCCTCCTTGACGCCGTTATTTTACTTCTTCCAGAACCTCAACCAGTCTCCAGCGTTTGTCCTTGGACAGAGGTCGTGTTTCCATGATTTTGACTAAGTCGCCTTCGTTGCAGACATTGTTTTCGTCGTGCGCTTTGAAGCGGCTGGTTCGTTTGATCTGCTTGCTGTATCTCGCATGTTTTACTTTGGATTCGACGGCTACGACAATGGTTTTATCCATTTTGTTGCTTACGACATAGCCGATCTGCGTTTTTCGGATTCCGCGTTCTTCCATTTCGGTCTACGCCTCCTTTTGCACGCTCATAGCGCGTTCTTTCGTAATCGTCATAATGCGGGCGATGTCTTTTTTGACACCTTTGATACGCATCGGATTATCAAGCTGGCCGGTAGCCAGTTGGAATCTCAGGTTAAACAGTTCGGACTTCAGTTCTTTCATACGCTTGTCCATTTCTGCGTCCGACATCTGGCGGATTTCTTTTGCCTTCATGCTTATTCCCCTTCCTTCTGTACGTCTTCTCGCACGACGAACTTCGTCTTAATGGGAAGTTTGTGGGCCGCAAGGCGCATGGCTTCCTTGGCGACATCTTCCGAAACGCCGCCCATCTCAAACAGGATGCGTCCGGGTTTTACGACCGCCACCCAGTATTCGGGCGAACCTTTACCGGAACCCATGCGGGTTTCAGCGGGTTTTGCGGTTACGGGCTTGTCGGGAAATACTTTGATCCAGATATTACCGCCCCGTTTTACGTATCGGGTCATGGCACGACGTGCCGACTCGATCTGATTCGCAGTCATCCAGCAGGGTTCCAGTGCCTGCAGACCGTACTCACCATAGGTAAGGGTGTTTCCGCGAAGCGCTTTGCCCTTCATGCGTCCTCTGTGGACTCTGCGATATTTGACTCTCTTTGGCATTAACATATCGTGGTACTCCTTTGCCTATCGTTGGCCGGAAGGCTGCTGCCCTCTGCCGCGGCTTTGTCCGCCCCTGCCTCCGCGTCCGCGGGAGTCTCTGGAGCGCTGGTCTCTACGGTCGTTTCGGCGTCTGTCGTCTTTTTTCTGCTGCGGACGCTGCCGGGGTTGAGCCGGTTGCTGTCCGTCTACGGTGGGGAGAATTTCTCCTTTGCAGAGCCAGACTTTCACGCCGATCTTTCCGTACGTGGTGTCTGCTTCCGCAAAACCGTAGTCGATATCTGCACGCAGGGTTTGCAGCGGAATGGTTCCTTCGCTGTAGCTCTCCGAACGGGCGATATCCGCGCCGCCCAGACGTCCGGATACCATGGTTTTAACCCCTTTGGCACCCGAGCGCATCACGCGCTGAATGGTTTGTTTCATTGCGCGGCGGAAAGAAATACGTCGTTCGAGCTGGCCGGCAATATTTTCTGCCACCAATTGGGCATCCATATCCTGATTGCGGATTTCTTCCACATTGATCAGAACGGTTTTACCGGTGCGTTTTTCCAGTGCCTTACGCAGTTCTTCTACCGATTGACCGCCTTTTCCGATAATCATACCGGGTTTTGCGGTGAAGATGGAAATCTTAATGCGGTTGGACGCGCGCTCGATTTCGATTTTCGAAACACCCGCCTGTGCCGCTTTGCTGTTGATATATTCACGGATGGTATGGTCTTCCACCAAAAGGTCGCCGAATTCTTTTTTACCTGCGAACCAGCGGGAATCCCAGTTTTTAATAACGCCTACGCGAAATCCGTGCGGATTTACTTTCTGACCCATGATTCCTCCTTATTCCCTTTCACTGACGACAACGCCGATATGCGAGCTGCGCTTCAGGATCGGATACGCGGCTCCTTTCGCCTTCGGGCGCCAGCGTTTCATCACCGGAGCATCGTTGGCAAATGCCTCTTTCACATACAGTTGATCCCGGTTGAGATTATTGTTGTGTTCGGCATTCGCCACGGCGGACTTCAATACGTCCGAAAGGATACGCGCTCCTTTTTTCGGGGTGAATTGCAGAATAGCCATGGCTTCGTCTACTTGTTTACCGCGGATTTCCTTACAGATGAAATGTACTTTCAAAGGAGAAATCCGTACATATTTTGCGATTGCTCTTACGTCCACTTTGTCTCCTCCTAAGCCTTGCGAGCCGCTTTTTCACTTTTGCCCGCGTGTCCGCGATAGGTGCGCGTGGGTACGAATTCGCCCAGTTTATGGCCAACCATATCATCGGTGATATAGATGGGAAGATGCTTTCTTCCGTCGTGAACGGCGATCGTGTGTCCGACCATTTGCGGGAAGATGGTGGAGCGTCTTGACCAGGTCTTAATGACTTTTTTGTCGTTCTTTTCGTTCAGAGCATCAATTTTTTTCAATAAGTGCGCGTCTGCGAACGGGCCTTTTTTAAGAGATCTGCTCATAATTCCTCCTATTTCTTCCTTCTTCTTACGATGTAGGCATCGGACTTCTTGTTCTTTTGTCGCGTTTTTACGCCGCGCGACTTTTTGCCCCAGGGGGTCATCGGAGACGGGCGTCCGATCGGAGCGCGTCCTTCCCCACCACCGTGCGGGTGATCCACCGGGTTCATGGCGGAACCGCGTACATGGGGGCGTCTGCCTTTCAAACGGGTTTTGCCCGCTTTACCCACTGTGATCAGTTCGTGGGTGACATTGCCTACCTGGCCGATTGTGGCCTTGCAGTCTAAGTGAATGAGACGAAACTCGCCGGAGGGCAGTCGCAATTGCGCGAACTTGCCTTCTTTTGCCATCAGCTGTGCTTCCGCTCCGGCGGTGCGGACCAGTTGGCCGCCTTTGCCGGGTTTCATTTCCACATTGTGAATATCCGTACCGATCGGGATATTGCGCAGAGGCAGTGCGTTTCCGACAACGATGTCCGCATCGGGGCCGCTTTCCACGGTTTGTCCGACTTGCAGGCCCTGCGGTGCCAGGATATAGCGTTTTTCACCGTCTACATAGTGCAAAAGTGCGATATAGGCCGTGCGGTTCGGATCGTATTCAATGGCGGCTACTTTTGCCGGCACATTGTCTTTGTTTCGTTTGAAGTCGATTATGCGGTATTTGCGTTTTGCCCCGCCGCCACGGTGACGCGCGGTGATTACACCTCTTGCGTTTCTGCCGCCGGTTCTTTTCAGGTCTACTGTCAAAGACTTCTCGGGTGTGCTTTTGGTCACTTCCGCAAAATCGGAGATGCTCATGTCGCGCAGACCCGGAGAGGTCGGTTTAAATTTTCGGATTCCCATATTTCCTTCTCTCCTTCTTAGAGGTTCTCAAAGAATTCGATGGATTTCGAATCGTCCGTCAGTTGGACGATGGCTTTTTTCCAGTCGGGTCTTTTGCCGCGGGTCATGCCCTGGCGTTTTTTCTTGCCCAGCATGTTCATCGTCGTAACATTCTTTACTTTCACGCCGAATACGGTCTCCACCGCTTTTTTAATCTCCGTTTTATTGGCTTTTTTCATGACTTCAAAAACATATTTGCGTTCATCCTGCAAACCCATGCTTTTTTCCGTGATGATCGGCCGTTTGATAATATCGTAGGGGGAAATCATGCCAATACCTCCTCAAGCTTGCGGATGGCTTCTTTCGTTGCGATTAACGAGTCATAGCGCAGAATCTCGTACACATGTGCATTGGCCGCCTGCGCAGTACGTACATGCGGCAGATTCCGGAAGCTCTTGATCACGGTTTCGTCTACCGTATCCAAAAGCACCAGCGCTTTTCGTTTTGCGCCCAGTGCCTGTAAGGCTGCTACAGCATGCTTCGTGCCGATCGCATCAAAGGCAATACCGTCCAGGACGATCAGTTCATTGTCTCTGACTTTGCTGGTTAATACCGAACGCATTGCCAGTTTCTTTACTTTCTTCGGGATTTTGTAGCTGTAGTCGCGGGGTTTCGGTGCGAATACAATCCCGCCGCCTCTCCACTGCGGAGAACGGATGGAACCTTGCCGCGCACGGCCTGTTCCTTTTTGTCTCCAGGGCTTTCTGCCGCCGCCGCTCACTTCCGTGCGGGTCTTCGCCGACTGGGTTCCCTGCCGGCGGTTCGCCAGATGGTTTTTTACCGCTTCATATACCGCGTGTTCGTTGACTTCAATGTCAAAAACCTTCGCGTTCAGGTCGAGCTGTTCGACTTTTTCGCCCTGTATATTCATAACATCAATTGTAGGCATGTCTTACTCCTTCTGGATCCGATTAGTTCTGCTTCACGGTTTTTGTGACGCGCACCAGACCGTTTTTGTTTCCGGGGATGGCCCCTTTGATCAAAAGCATGTTGTTTTCCGCGTCCACCCGGACGATTTCCAGGTTTTGCACGGTTACGCGTTCGTTGCCCATACGGCCTGCCCCCTTGGTCCCCGGGAATACCCGGCCGGGATACGTACCGGCAGCACGTGCGCCGCTGGCGCGGTGGAACTTCGAACCATGGGTTTCACGGCCGCGTGAATAATTGTGCCGTTTGATTGCGCCCTGGGTGCCCTTCCCTTTGGAAGTGCCGACCACGTCGACGCGTTCGCCCGCTTCAAAAATATCCACGGCGATTTCCTGTCCGGTTTCAAATGCTTCGCCTTCGTCGATGCGCATTTCCTGCAGCACGCGCAAAGGGGTGACACCGCCTTTTTCAAAATGGCCTTTTTTGGCCTGATTTACTTTTTTTTCATCCAGTTCTTCCAGACCGACCTGGATCGCATTGTAGCCGTCTTTTTCCACGGTCTTTACCTGTACGACCGTCATGGGTCCGGCTTGTACCACCGTCACCGGGACGACCGAACCGTCTTCCTGAAAGATCTGGGTCATGCCGATTTTTCTTCCGATAATGCTCTTCACGAGATTCCTCCTTACAGCGGATTGCTATGCAATCATCCTAAGTTTACAGCTTGATCTCGATATCGATCCCGGCCGGAAGATTCAGCTTCTTCAGCGCGTCCAATGTATTGGGATTGGGATTGATGATGTCGATCAGTCGTTTGTGTGTACGTTGTTCAAATTGTTCGCGCGAATCCTTGTGCTTGTGTACCGAACGGATAATGGTCACAATGTGCTTTTCCGTCGGCAGCGGGATGGGTCCCGAAACCTTCGCACCGGAACGTTTTGTCGCTTCGACGATTTTCGTCGCGGATTGATCCAGAATGTCGTGGTCATACGCGCGCAATCGAATTCTGATTCTTTGCTGTTTTGCCCTTTGTTGATTTGCCATTTTTTCCTCCTTTGATCGTATGCAATGACTTCATACTCTCAGCTTTTTGTCTACCACCCGCCCGGGTGTGTCATAACACCCCGTAAAAAAAGGGCTTCCGGGCAGCACAAATCGCTGTCGTCCGCCTTTTTGGCGCACTGCTCCTCGAGAATTACCGGCAGGTTCCCGCAACCTCTCGAATCATCGCAATTGCAATAAAGACACTTGTTCATTATACACACATAGGGCGAAGAATGCAAATATTTTTGCCTCCTTCGCCCTTTTCTTTTATTGGATGCCGCTACGCTTTTCTTTACCTTGTATCGCCCAGGAAAAACAAGGCCACCGTACCGGGACCGGTGTGCGCACCGATCACTGCACCGATGTCAAAAATCTGCACAGGCTCTTTCATTTGGGGGAACTGCTCTTCAATCCGGGCGGCCAGCTCTTTGGCCTCTTCCTCTCTTGCCGAATGGGAAATGAAGCACTTTCCGGTGTAAGCCGTACCGTCTTGTGCATGGGCTCTCATTTTGTCCAGCGTGGTTCGCATCACGTTCTTCTTGCCACGCACTTTTTCCACGGGAATCAGCTTGCCTTCGGCATCTACATGGAGCAGCGGACATATATTCAAAAGCCCGCCCACAACAGCAGACGCAGCCGACACGCGGCCGCCCCGGCGAAAATGCGTGAGGTCGGTCGTATAGAACCAGTGCTGCACGCGCAATTTGTTTTCCGTGATCCACGCATCGATCTCTGCACCGGATTTTCCTGCATCGCGCATGTCTGCAGCCAGTATCGTAAGCAGGCCGAGCCCGGCGGATGCACACAGGGAATCATGAAAATAGAGTTTCCTGTCCGGGAACTGCTCTTCCAGCATGCCTTTGGCCACCATCAGCGCCTGTGCGGAACCGGAGATCCCCGATGACAGTTCCAGATACAAAATGTCATGGCCGGCTTTTAGCCAGGGAGTAAAGGTCGCCATATACTTTTGCACATTGATCTGGGAGGTTGTCGGCATGGCGCCTTCTTTGTCAATCATTTCATAAAAGCGCGCTGGCGGTATGGTCTGCCCGAGATCGTCATTGTATTCTTTGTCGTCGATCGTAAAAATAAACGGAATATATTGAATGTCCCGCTCTTCCAGCAGTGCCTTGTTTAAATCCGCCGTGGAGGAAGTGCTGATCTTCAGTGTCATGATTACTTCTGCCTCTCTTTTCGTTTCGGAAGATGTGCCGCTTCCATCTCTTCCCATGTAAAATAAACGGCTTCCCCGTCGTTTTTCACCAAGGCGGGAATACCTACCTGCCCGGTTTCTTTTTTTGCCGCAAACGCATCGCAATGATCGCGTAAGGACAAAAAGCGCTTCAGGGAGAGCATCGTCCCTGTAATATCCACATATTCCACATCGGCATCGTCTGCCACGAGATCGCGCAGTACCGGTGGGCAGTCGGGACAGTGCGGGCTGTAATACAGTACCCAGTTTTTCATAATTGTTTCCTTTCGTAAAGTAAAATGATTGCTAAGGATAATCCCTTTATACCCAATATGACACAGTTGCGACAATTATGCCTTTCAAAGGCTAAAGAAAAAAGAGCACGCAGAAACCTTGGACGTTTCTTTCTGATGCGGTTTTTTGTAAAGGCTACAAAATAACGCCGTCTACGATCTCTTCAGTTTTCGTAAATGAGCCATTGCCCGATGACGGCAATGACAGCTGAAGCCAGCAAAACAAGCGCCGTCGTTTTGTCCCCCAGGCTGAGCAGGCCGAAACCCGTTGCAAGCATACCTGCAGCCATCACAAGAACACGCGGCAGCTTGTCCAGTCTGCGGTCCGCTTTGGGCGACATAAATAACGCCCAGGTGACGATCACCAGCAGTACGGCAAGAACACCGAACACGAAAGGCATCGGCCATTGGTTTATTTTGAAGAGCAGATACACGGCCCGACCCAGTCCAAAAAAGAAAACTATTTCGGCAAAAAAGAGAAGTATGGCAAGAATAGACACAATCTGTTCCTTTCTGTCGGTTCAACCGATGAAAAAAAGGAGAATCCACGGTGGATTCTCCTTTTCAGGCAATTCTTACAGAATTTTCGATACCACGCCGGCGCCGACGGTACGGCCGCCTTCGCGGATCGCGAAGCGCAGTCCTTCGTCCATGGCGATCGGGGTGATCAGTTCGATCGTGAATTTCGCGTTGTCGCCGGGCATCACCATTTCTACGCCTTCTTCCAGTTTGATATCACCGGTTACGTCGGTGGTGCGGAAGTAGAACTGCGGACGGTAGCCGCTGAAGAACGGGGTGTGGCGTCCGCCTTCGTCTTTGGTCAGGACGTAGACTTCGGATTCGAATTTCGTGTGCGGCGCAATGGATTTCGGCGCTGCCAGTACCTGGCCGCGTTCGATTTCGGTGCGCTGGATGCCTCGGAGCAATACGCCGATGTTGTCGCCGGCTTCGGCGGAGTCCAGTAGTTTACGGAACATTTCTACTCCGGTGACAACCAGGGTGCGGGCGGAGTCGGCCAGTCCGACGAGTTCGACGTTGTCGCCGACTTTGACGGTGCCGCGTTCTACACGGCCGGTGGCTACGGTGCCGCGTCCGGTGATGGAGAAGACGTCTTCGACCGGCATCAGGAACGGAAGGTCGGTGGCGCGTTCGGGTGTCGGGATGTAGGCGTCGACTTCGGCCATGAGTTCCAGGATTTTTTCGGACCATTCGGAGTCGGGTTCTTCGATCGCTTTTAAGGCGGATCCGACTACGATCGGGGTGTTGTCGCCGTCAAATTCGTATTCGGAGAGGAGTTCTCTGACTTCCATTTCGACGAGTTCGATGAGTTCTTCGTCATCGACCATGTCGGCTTTGTTCAGGAATACGACGATTTTCGGTACGCCGACCTGACGCGAGAGCAGGATGTGCTCACGGGTTTGGGGCATGGGTCCGTCGGCGGCGGATACGACTAAGATCGCGCCGTCCATTTGGGCGGCTCCGGTGATCATGTTTTTGACGTAGTCGGCGTGGCCGGGGCAGTCCACGTGGGCGTAGTGGCGGTTTTCGGTTTCGTATTCNACGTGGGAGGTGGAGATGGTGATCCCGCGTTCTCTTTCTTCGGGCGCTTTGTCGATGTGTGCGTAGTCGACGTATTC
>JGI24712J26585_10001705_pt1 | contig 18578 bp, 22 predicted proteins | sample BioPla3DNA2_FD_26585 | JGI IMG/M metagenome (IMG submission 26585) | reverse complement strand
AAGCCTATTGATGACAGTGTGACTGGAATAAGTATTGAATCTATCAAATGTAATTTATCGGCTTACGGAAATGTGTATCTTGGCAGAGGTTCAAGTTGGTACAATGGCGGATATGAATACGTTGGAGTATCTGGCTATACGGTTGAAGTCAACTTCAAAGCTGGGTTAAATGCTTTATCAATTTGGATAAAAAAATCCTCAGCTTATACTTCAACGACCGCACTGAATAACTCTGCAGTAATTGTCAGAGCACAGGACTTGATTGTCAATTTTAGCTAAGGGGGCATAGTATGGAAAAACCAATTGAGCAGATGACTTTGGGCGAGCTATACATTTACCTTTCTGAAACGAATTATGTGACAGAAGAGCTGATAGATGAATACATTGATGGAAAAACCAAAACCCAATTAAAAGAGGTCTACGGTTTGATAATAAAAAATAGAAAATTAGCAAGACAGAGAATAACTATGCTAGAAAGTGAGGAAGTGGTAGATGGTTGATTTGAATAAATGGGCTGATTTCATAATCAAGTTTGGAGCAGTATTTGGTTCTGTTCTTGGAATCTTAAAATTGGGCAAAAATTGGCTTGAAGAAAGAGACAGACAACAGGCTGAAAAGTATGAGGCTTTTGTCACAGCAAGCTTTGCAAATTACAAAAAAGAGAATGATGAAGCCACAAAAGAACAATTTGATAAAGTCAACGAAAATGTCAGCAACGTTGATAAAAAAGTTGATGGAGTAAAGGAAGATGTTAAATCTCTTTCAGCACAGGTAAAAAAAATAGAAACGGAGCTTCCCCCAATAAAAAAGTCTATAAAAGTCATTTTTGACCATCTTGAAAAAACTGCTCATACAGAAAAGATAGAAAAAGCCAAAATTGACTATGAAGATAAATTAATGGGAATTAAAAAAACTGAAGAATAAAATCGAAAGTGAGGTAAGAAAAATGATTTTAAAAAATGGATGGTATGATATTTTAAAATGGTGTGGATTAATCGCACTTCCAGCTCTGGCTGTTTTCTACAATGTATTAGGCGAGGCATGGGGCTTGCCTTATGTAGATGAAATTGTAACCACATTGAACGCTGTTGGAGTGCTTATAGGTACATTAATCGGTGTATCTAATGCAAACTACTATAAGCAAGAGAATCTGGATGAATAACTACATATTACTTTCACCAACCTATCAATTTGGTGTGACAAAAGGCTTTATAGCTGATAAACCAAAGGAAAACGGTCATGCCGGAGTTGATATCGGCTGGTATTCAAATCCAAATCAGCCAATTTATGCTTGTCATGCTGGAAAGGTGGTCTGGGTAAACTACGACACAAATCGTGGCCATGAGGTTTATATTGAAGATGGTGAGATATGGACTGGATATATCCATCTGAACTCAAAGCCAGTTGTTAAACAGGGTGAAATGGTAAAAGCCGGTCAGCTTCTTGGCTATATGGGCAAGACCGGCATAACATCAAACTATGAACATCTTCATTTATATCTGTCTGAAAGAAAAGGCAGACGTTTTTCCTGGAATACTATGAGAACGTCAGTTATCGACCCACTTCCACACATCTATTTTGACAAGAATATCGATTACTACATTGCTGAAGGTTACAGAGATAAGGTTCGATATATCCAAGACCTTTATCCAACTCCAGTTAAAAGAGAAGAAGGAAAATGGCAGGTGCAGATTAATTCTGATACCAGAAGATTAAGAAAATCACCGGACACGAAAAATGAGCCTTATCCTGAATTATGCAAACGTGGAATCTACAATGTTATTCGTATGGTAGATGATTCTGAAGGCAACAGCTACAGGTGGGCAAACATCAAGGATGGATTCTGGGTAAGTGTGATGTCAACTGATTATGAATACCAGGATTACCGAGCGCTCTATAAAAGAGCAGCTGAAGAAATCACTGACCTGAAATCCACAATGAAAATCTATGAAACCCAGAAAGAAGTTCTGACAAAGCAAAGAGACAGTGCTGAAGCTAAACTAAAGAAAATTAAAGATGTATTGGAGCTGTAAAAGGCTCCTTTTTTTATTTTAGGTAAAATGGATAAATTTATCATTTTATCAAGAATTATTATCAAAATATAAAGAAAGACTTTGCATTTTGCTAAAAAATGGTTATTATTATGTTGAGGAACAAAGGAGAAAAAAATGGAAAAGGAAGTATTGCTTGATAAGAAAAATCTTGTTGAGTACATTATTAGTGCGTACAACGAAAGATTTAAAAGAAAAATAACACCAATCAAATTGCAAAAGAGTTTATACTTTCTTTATGCAATGTGGGGTGGAAAAATTATGATTGCTTCAGGCCAAAGCGAAGAAGATACCGAATGTGATGAGCTATACGGTAGATTCACTAAAGAGCTTTTTGAAGCACAATTTTTAGCGTGGAGATATGGTCCAATAGATAAAGAAGTATACGACAATTACAGAGATGACAAATATAATTTTGAAATTGAAAATATAGAGCTGCAATTCAAATCGAATGATGAAGAAGAAAATTTCACAGCTAAAGATTATATTGACAATTTGCTTCGTAGGATTTTTATTACAAGTGATTTTGCTTTGGTCGATTTATCTCATGAAGACAAGTGTTGGAAAAATGCAGTAAACACTCCTGGTCAAAAAATGAGTAATGAATGTATTCTGAATGAATATNCAACTAAATCATTATGATTGGATTAAATGAAAAGCCTTTAGAAATATTAGACGTAGAAGAAAAAGATTTAACCAAGTCTTTAGAAAGAAATGTAAAAATAGAGGTTGTATGTAAAAAGAGTATTCAAAACGATAGTTTAAGATTTCATAATAAACTTGATTTATTTAAATAGATATAGTATAATATCTATAATAGTAAATAGAAGTCGATTCTTTAGACAAGTAGAGAGGGGGTCACGAAGAATGGAAACATTGAAGAAAGTAGGCAACGGGCTATCAACTTTCGTTGTGGTCTGTGTTACAGTTTTTGCTTTATTTTTAGCGGGTACAAAACTTGCAGGAATAAAAGTTTTCACTGTACTTTCAGGGTCTATGGAACCTATGTATCGGGTAGGTTCTTTAATTTTTGTTAAACCTGTTGAACATACAGAAGTTAAGGTTGGGGACCCTATTACATTTGTTTTGGTTGATGAAACAGCAGCTACTCATAGGGTTACTGCTATTTCAGATGATTATAAATATTTTACTACTAAAGGGGATGCAAATGATTACGAGGATGGAAGTCCTGTTTATTATGAAAACCTGATTGGCATTCCTTTTTTTACTATTCCTTATCTGGGGTATATAGCAAACTACATTCAAAATCCCCCAGGAATGTATATAACAATAGCATTTTGTGCGGTAATGATACTGTTGGTGTTCTTGCCTGATTTTTTAAATGGATCTGATTCCAAAGAAGAAAAATCATTGAAAAAAACAATAACACCTAAATATCATAAAATATAAATTTCATAAGATAGCAAAGGAGGAAAAAATTATGAAAAGAAATTCAAAAGTCGTTGCATTAGTATTGGCAATGGTCTTACTGGTAGTCGTCTCTGTAGCAGGAACTTATGCTTATCTAACAAGCAAAACAAATGCTGTAAAAAACACTTTTACAGTTGGTAATGTTGCAATTACATTAGATGAAGCAAAAGTAGACGAAAACGGAGTTGAGGTAGTACCTGAAGCACGTGTTACAGCAAATGAGTATCACTTAATTCCAGGTCGTAGTTACGATAAAGACCCTACAGTACATGTGCTTGCTGGAAGTGAAGATTGCTGGGTATTTGTCCAGGTACAGGTAACTGATTCAGTTGATTTAGAAGCATTACTTGAAGCAGATGCAGTTACTGCAGAAGTAATTACTGGATTAGATTTGAGCAAATGGTCAGTTGTAAGCAACACTCTGGATGGAACTGTAAGAACATATGTCTTTGCACACAATGCTAAAGCTTCAGCAGGACAGGATTTAGTATTATTCACTGGTTTAAAAGTGCCTACTGGAATTACTGGAGAACAACTGGATACAATCGCTGATCTGACAATTGAAGTAAAAGCTTTTGCAATTCAGGCTGATGGATTTGCAAGTTGGACAAATGTTCCTGCAACTGAAATTAAATTTGCTGAATAAAATTATTTCCTCTTTGAATATAGATGTTCAGGCATCGAAAAAGTTATTAATTAAAACTTATTTATGAAAAGGAAAGGGAGAAATATGACAATTCAAACAAAAAAATTGCTGATTGCGATTGTTGCATTGTTGATTCTCATTACGGGTACCATTGGTGCAACTTTAGCGTGGTTAACTGATGAAACAGCTGCAGTTAAAAATACTTTTACAGTAGGTGACGTCAATATTACACTGACGGAAGAAGCTGGTGGAACAAGTAAAGAATTTAAAATGGTTCCAGGTACTACTATCACTAAAGATCCTAAGGTAACAGTATTAGCGAATTCAGAGCCTTGCTGGTTATTTATTGAAGTAACAGAGTCAAGCAATCTGGAGTATTTTATCACTTATGGAATTAGACTGGGAACTGATGGTTGGTCTGAATTAGAGGGGCATGATAATGTCTATTATCGTGAAGTAGATGCAAGTAGCGAAAATCAGGAATTCTTTATATTGACCAACAATACTGTCACTGTTAACCAATCAGTCACAAAAGCCGACATGGAGGGCTTAACACAAGATACACTACCAACATTAACTTTCAAAGCTTACGCGGTTCAAAAGGCAGAAGTTAACACGGTAGCAGAGGCTTGGGCAATTGCAAAGCCTACGCCATAAAAAAATAATTAATGTAGAAAGGAAAAAATTATGAAAAAGAAAATTTTAACAATTGCTATTGCACTAATTTGTGCTTTGCTGGTTGTTGGTAGTTCATTAGCTTATTTCACTGATACTGATGCTAAAAAGAATACTTTTGAAGTTGGAAATGTAGAAATAGAATTAATTGAAAGTTTTGGAGATGATAATCCACAAACTCCAGAAAAATTAATACCTGCTACCGGATCAGCACAAGCTGGCACTTTACAAAATGGAATCAAAAAAGAAGTAACAGTAAAAAACATTGGAACTGAAGATGCTTATGTTCGTGTACATATTGCTATTCCTAATATTTTAGATAGTGGTAATCCTGAGTTTGATGCTGGTAAAAATGTTTTGCATTTCAACTTCTCTTCTGAATCAGTTACGGGTGGCCTATGGAACTGGACTACATCTGTTGGTTCACCATATTATGGAAACCCTTGGAACTACTATGAACAGATAATTGATGGTGTTAAGTATAATGTTTATGTGGTAACTTATGAACCAATTTTATCACCAGATGAAGTAACATCAGAAAAAGCAATGACTCAAGTATACCTGGATTCAAAAGTAACAAATGCAGACGTGGAAGCTATTATTGCTGCGATTGGTGAAAACTGGAATATTTTGGTAATTGCTGAAGGTGTACAGGCTGCAGGCTTTAATGATGCTTATGCAGCACTGAATGCAGCATTTGGAGTTCCAGGAAGTTACGATGCATTTGCAGGCGCTACTTTTGTACCACAATAAAAAAAGATTATATGCACACCTAACTAATTGTTAGGTATGCATAGATGAGTAATTAAACTAGATTTGATTATTCATCTATGCATAAAATGTGATATGCATAGAAATTAACTATATTTGCAAAAAGGAGAGATATTTATGAAAAGGAGAGTCTTTGTTACATCTATTGTAGTGATATTGCTTTCAATAGGTGTATTGGGTACTTATGCTTATACTGTAGCAGAAGGTACAGCAACCAATGTCATCACAACAGGTTGTGTAAACATTGAGTTAAAAGAATATACATTAAATGAAGATAATGAAAGAATACCATATGGTAATACCGCAATAGCTGTCATTCCTACATCAAAAGTAGACAAGATTGTTAATGTTGAAAATACCGGCAATCAACAAGTATTTGTCAGAGTATTGGTAACAATTACAGTCAATTCAGAAACTGGTGAGGATTTTGATTTAAGTAACATTATCATTGATTACAACTCAACTGATTGGACACTTAAAGATGGTTATTGGTATTACAATAATATTTTAGATGTTGCAGATACTACTGAGGACCTTTTCACTTCAGTAGAGTTTTCAGCAAATATGGGTAATGATTTCATGAATAGCACAATAACAATAAATGTAAAAGCTGAAGCAACACAGGTTGCAAACCAAACTGCCAGCAACTCAACTGAAGCAGTTGGCTGGCCAGAGTAAAAGGAGGTAAATAAGTATGAAGTTATCATTTAAAAAATTATTATTTATCTTATTAACTTTACTGACAATTACAACTACAGCAGTATTAGCTGATGGAGAAGTAATCTATGATGGTGATGCAAAAGATTTTATCTTCTTACCAGGTGATCCAAAATCAGCAACAGACCTGTTTGATGGATTTAAAAATATGATGCCTGGAGATAAAAGAACTCAACAGATTATCATAAAAAATCCAGCAGATAAGATGGTAAACATTGATGTTTATATCAAGTCAACAGGCGCTATGGATGGAAGTGAAGAGTTTTTAAGTAAATTCAACCTGAAAGTAACAGCTAGTGGTGGAACCATAGACTTATTTGAAGCTCCAGCTGATCAGACTGCTCAACTGACAAATTGGGTTTACTTGGGTAGAATCAATTCAGGTGGGCAAGTAATTCTGGATGTTGAACTTGAGCTTCCAATTGATGTTGGAAGTGACTACAAGTGCAGCACCGGGTATTTGCAATGGCATTTCAAGGTTGAGGCTTATGATGTTCCAGATACTGGTGATAATTATAACTTTACACTCGTATATGGTGTAATGGGCTTATCACTTGTAGGAATCGCAGCGATGTTATTCCTTAAAAAGAAAATGTTAAAAGATTAATTATTGTAAATATGAGATAAAACCATGATGTATGGTGTTTCTCAAATAATAGACCTGATAATAATGATTGAACCTTTGACATTATTATCGAAAACAAGTAAGTTAACAACTTGTTAATAAAGGCATCAATATAATAGTCAAATGCTTATATTAAATAATAAATAGAGACTTACTCAAACTTAAGTAGACAAGTAAAAAGTTGAAAAAGTGATTATCAAAGGTTAGAAAGGAAAAATTGATATTCATGATAAAAACCATGATTATCATAAAGGGTTGCTTATGAAGAAAAAAATTGTAATATCCCTATTGCTGATTCTATCGTTTATTAGTTCGATGATAATTCCAATCAAGGTAGCTAAGGCAGGGAATGGCAATGAAGATAATGGAATGGTCATCGACAAAACTGTTACAGCTAATGCTGATGGTAGTTATACCATTACACTGGAAGCCTATGCTACTGGAGAATTGATTATAACGCCTGTAACACAAGACGTTCCTACGGACATCATATTGGTGCTTGACCAGTCTGGGTCTATGGACTATGATTTTAACACCTATTCATACAGTGCTTATAGCCCTGCTCAAAGCACAAATAGCCAGCATTATAGTAGACGAAATAATGGTGGAACAGCAAATCTTTGGTATCAATTAAATGATGGCAGTTATGTTCCTGTAAATGTTGCAAGGCAGGAAGTTATTGTAGGTTACGATTTAGTCCCAAACAACAGGAACAGAGACCATTATGATTATGAAGATCGTCTTTACGAGTATAATTTAGTTGATGACGAGTATAGGCAAGTTATTTTAACTAGGACAGGGACTTTTTTTACTGGATATACATATACATATACATTCTTTGATAATACAGTCATTGTTAGCGAAGGAAGAAATACTCGCCCAGATCTCGGTTCTCATGCTCCTCTTTATTACGCAGTATATGGTTATAGTTATACTTATTCTTATGTAGACAATAATGGAGTGACTCAAACAATCGGGACTTCTATAGGTGATAATACGCAGTTTGAAACTACATTATATCAAAGGGTTACTACTGTGATTACAAGATTAGAAGCATTGCAAAATGCTGTTACAAACTTTGCAAATGCTGTGGCAGTTAAAGCTGCTGGACCGGATGGAGATATAACTACAACTGAAGATAATGTGAACCATCGTATTGCTATTGTTGGATATGCAAGTAGATATGATTCTACCAATCCTTGGATTAATACAGAATTGTTTATTGGTGCAACACAGTATAACTATAATGTTAATGCTAGCAATTATTATGGTAGTGCATTTCAGAATATGGACACCTTGCAAGGACAAAATAATGTTGCAGCATCTATTAATGTTCTTGATGGCAATGGAGCAACATATACTAACTACGGTATGATAATGGCAAATGGTATTTTGAATGCTAATCCTATTCCAGCTGGTGAACAACGTAATCAAATTATAATTGTCTTTACGGATGGCATTCCAGGACGAACTGGGTGGGATGGCGATGTTGCTGATGCTGCTATTGCTGAAGCTAACATTGCTAAAGGTAATAATGTTGAAGTGTATTCAATAGGAATTTTTGATGGCGCAGATTCAACTTCTGCTGGAAATCAAAACGGCACTGAGACTCAGAGAGCAAACTGGTTTATGCAGAATTTATCAAGTAATAATGGTGTAGTTCAGACACCTAGTTATTATTTGTCTGCAGGAGATTCAGAGGCTTTAAACAACATATTCCAACAAATCAGTGAACAAATAGAAGAAGGTGGCTCTAGCACAACTTTAAATGAGGAAGCAATAATAAAAGATATTATTGCACCAGCCTTTACTTTACCTGAAGGCACAACAGCAAGTGATATAACATTGGAAACGTGGAGATGTACAGGTAAAGAAGGAGGCAACTATACATGGTTAAAGAACTCTGAATTATATGGTGCACAAGTGGTTCTGGGTAGTACTAATCCTGATGATCCTACTACCACAAATAATCATTTAAGTATAACAGGTTTTGATTTTTCAGAACATTATGTTGGCACTGTTACCGAAGGAGAAGAAGTAACATACCGTGGCAACAAACTAGTAATAAAATTTAATGTAAAACCACGACCTGGTTTCTTGGGTGGAAATGGTGTTGAAACTAATACAAGTGCAGGTGTTTATGAAAATGCTTCTGCTACTGACCCAATTCTTACTTTCCCAAAACCAATTGTTGATGTGGCTGTTGCTGATATTAATATAACTACTCCTTCAGAAGCAAAGAATGTCTATCTTCTACATGATGTTACTTTTGATAATATTCATGAAGGCATTACAGTCAAAATTGGAACTGTTTCACTTGATTTAGGTCCAAGTGCTGTAAACTGGGGATTGCAACCTTGGCAAAATGAATATTTGGATATAGCTGTAACATATTCTGATGCTAACGGGAATCCACTTCCATTAGAAGGATGGCAAAATATTACTGAAGACATGATGTATTCAGTAACTGTTACCATTCAACCTAAGAAAACAGGAACGATACCAGCGACAGGTTCTACACAGACTGGTAATACGGCAATAAACGTATTCAAACCAGAACTGAATTTTAAAGATATCTCAGTTTATTATGGAGATAATGCTCCTACTGATTCAGGGTATGCTGGAAGTTTGGCTGCTACTTTATGGAAACATGGAAGCGTTCTATCAACCGATGTTACTATGATTGGAGATGCTCCTGTTCTAGATTTAACCTATACACCAGAAGCCGGAAAGATTTCAGCTGGCAAGATAAATACTAAACAGGATATCAAGGTGGATGTAGCGGTAGCAATCGGAACAACAGATGTAATGGAATATACCACATTTGTGCACACTCCTTGTGATCCTGCCTGTGGATGGAATGAACCAGCTCCTTTAGATGGAAGTCCTGCATTTTTGCTTCATGTCAATACTTGTAGCTTGACAATCACTAAAGGTGGTGGAGTTGCAGATGAATCTTATGTCTTTGACATCCTAAAGGATGGCACAAAATATTCTGAAGTAACTATCTGGGGAAATGGAAGTAAGACAATTTATGAGTTACCTGTTGGTAATTACACTATTCAAGAAAATACAGGATGGAGCTGGAGATATACTGCTAATAATGGCAGCGGTGTAAATTTAAATGCTGGTTCTCCTACTGGAAGTATTGCTTGTCTAAATACAAAGAGTATAAATAAATGGCTAAATGGCTATAGTCCGGTGGTTACAAACATCTTCGGTGTCAGTCATTAAGGAAGGAGGTAGAAAATATGTATTACGAAAAAAATGAATCAAACAATAAAAAACGTAGACTAAGAATTAAAAAAACAGCCTTACCGCTGTTATTGACCTTCCTGCTTATAGCAATTTCCATAACAGGAATTACCTTGGCTTATCTGGCTACTCAAACCAGCGAAATAAAAAACATCTTTAATCCATCTGCAGTCACCTGTCAGGTAGAAGAAACTTTTGATGGTACAACAAAGACAAATGTAAATGTAAAAAATACTGGTGATACTGAAGCCTATATCAGGGTAAAATTAGTTACTTATCGGGTAAATGCTGCTGGCCAGCAAATTGGTGGTACAGCTGAAATTCCTGATTTCACTCCTGGTGCTGGCTGGGTATTGTATACTGATGGTTTTTACTATTACACATTACCAGTTGCACCTAATGGAAAACCTGCCAATCCTCTGATTAGCAGTATAACTTTAGTTAGCTCTTATTCAGATGCTGATGGAGGCAAACAAGCTATTGATGTCATAGCTGAAGCTATTCAGAGTACCCCTGCTGAAGCGGTTGGTGAAGCCTGGGGTGTCAGTATCAGTGAAGGTGTAGTTTCTAACTATCAATAAGATTTCAGTTATCTAATAGATAAACATTAAAGGTAAAGCAACCCATACCTTATTTACTTTACTTATATTATAAAAAGAAATGATTCTTGCCTAGGAGTCGTTTCTTTTTTTAGGGTAATCATTTGGAAAATTAATGTGTTTCTTAAATTGTACTAAGAGACAAATTATTGATATAATAGTAGAGTTGAGTAGGTGAGTGTGTGAATAAAGCTATAGAGGTTAAGAATTTAAAGTATCGATACAATGATGACAGTCTAACGATTGATGATATTTCTTTTTCAATCGAAAAAGGTAGTTACACAACAATTATCGGCCATAATGGTTCAGGTAAAAGTACTATTGCCAAACTGCTTTTAGGTTTATTGGAAAAACAATCGGGATCAATATTTATTGATGGTATTGAGCTTAATTATGAAAACCTGAATCAGATTAGAAATAAAATAGGTATCGTCTTTCAAAATCCAGATAATCAGTTTATTGGATCAACAGTAAGAGATGATATTGCTTTTGGTTTGGAAAACCATTGTGTAGATAGAGAAAAGATGGATTCAATTATTGAAAGTTTTGCCAGAAAGGTTAATATGACTGAGTTTTTGGAAAGTGAACCAACAAAATTATCAGGTGGTCAAAAACAGAGGGTGGCAATTGCTTCGGTTTTAGCTATGGATTTAAAAATTATTGTTTTTGATGAAGCTACCAGTATGTTAGATCCTACTGGAAAAAGAGAAATCAATAGATTGATTAAAGAATTGCATCAGGAAAATGAAATTACAGTAATTTCAATTACTCATGATATTGAAGAAGTAGCTCAAAGTGATAATGTCCTGGTTATTGATAATGGCAGACTGGCAATGTCAGGAAGTCCTGAAAAAGTATTCAGCAATGAAAAAGTAATGGTGAAAATGAAATTAGATATTCCTTTTGTCTACAAGCTAAGAAACAGTTTAAAAGCTGAGGGAGTTAAGGTTTCTAATACCCTGGATTTAGAAAGGTTGGCGAGTGAAGTATGTCAATACATTTTGAAAAACTAGATCATATCTACAGTCCCAACACTGTCTTTGAATTCAAGGCTTTAGAAGATGTTAGTCTGGATATCGATTTGGGGAAAATTACCGCGATTATTGGTGCTACAGGTTCGGGTAAAACAACGCTGGTTCAACATTTAAATGGCTTACTTTTGCCTTCAAAAGGGTTTTTAACAGTCAATGATTTTACTATCAAAGCTGATGAAAAGCCTAAGAAGATCAAGGATTTAAGAAAGCAGGTTGGGCTGGTTTTCCAGTTTGCGGAATATCAGCTGTTTGAAGAAACACTGATTAAAGATGTAGCTTTTGGCCCTAAAAACTTTGGTGTCAGTGAACAGGAGGCTGAAGAGATTGCCATCAGAGCTTTAGTTACAGTAGGGCTTGATCCCAAAGATTTTAATAAATCACCGCTGGAGCTTTCAGGTGGTCAAAAAAGAAGAGTAGCAATTGCTGGTATTTTAGCTATGGCTCCTTCAATTCTGGTATTAGATGAACCTACTGCTGGTTTAGATCCGCAGGGAGCTAAATCGATGATGGAACTTTTCACTATGCTAAATAAAGAAAAAGGAATTACAGTACTGATTGTTACTCATAATATGGAGCATGTTTTAGAGTATTGTGATGAAGTGGTTGTTTTAGAAAGCGGAAAGGTAATTATGCATACCGATAAAAAGGAGTTTTTCAAAAATGACCAATATATGGAAAAAGCTTCAATTGACCCTCCAGTAATCATCGCCTTTAAAAAGATGTGCCAAAAGCAGGGTGTCAGTTTTGACAGTGATGTTTTAACTATTGATAAACTTGTCAGTGAAGTTGTTAAGAAAAGGGGTAAAAGATGAATAATATAGCTTTAGGTAAATATATTCCTTTGAACTCTTTTGTTCATAGATTAGATCCAAGAACTAAAATTGTCGCAATGATGATTCTTTTAGTTGCGATATTTATTCCGGTAGGGTTTTTAGGGTATGGTATTATTGGTGTCTTTTTATTAATTTCATTAATTTTAAGCAAACTATCTTTCTCCTTTGTCTGGAAGAGTTTTAAGCCCTCATTGTTCATGTTGGTATTTTTGCTTGTTATTAATATATTTATAATTAAAACTGGAGATATCTGGTTAACTATTGGTACATTCAATATATATAGTGGAGCAATAATTCAAACTATCTATATTGTTTTGAGGCTTTTGTTGATGATAGAAAAGAAAAAACATCTTTAATTGTAGAGAGAATCATTAATCTACTAAAGTTGGATGGAAAGACAATTGATAGTGGTGATATTCCATTTGAGCAAGTAACTGAAAGTACGGCGCATATACACTTGCCTAATGGGAAAAAAGATAAAAAAAGAATGATTGATATTCTTAAAAAATATAATTTGAATTATAAAAAAGGTTTACTTAAATGTTCCCCCAAAGAAATTTTGGGACATAAATTACCTGGTGATACATTGAGATATGTTGTTGACAAACAAGATGATATTTGGAAAGTGTTGCTTATAGATCCTTGGCATTTATTTGCTACAAAAAAATATAATCAAAATTACGAAAAATTTAAAAATAAAGCAAGATTTTGTATATCTCAATTAAATTTAGATGACTAAACCGCTAACTTACAGCGGTTTTTTTATTTTGGGTACGAATTGGGTACGACTTTTAAAAATCGACCTACCAAAAACACCTATAAACAACCATAATTGACTATAAATAACTACTATAAACCAACAATAACCACTATAAACTGACTAAAATCACTGCCCCTCGCCTCCACCAAAGAAAAATAAACGCACCAACAAGTGCGTTTTTTCAATCTAAAACTTAAACTATTTTTATTTAACAAGAGTTGTTTAAATCCTAGATATAATTCTGTTTTTATTTTTTAGTATTGGAATAAAGTATATAGTCACAATTATTTTCAAAAAGAACCTTCAGTATTAATTAACGACTTTTTTTCCTTACTCTAACTTTTGGATTTTTCCTTGCGAAAACAACAACGTGACAATCTTGTTTTACTTCATAGGCAATAGTTCCATCAGCTAATTTGCCTAATATTTTTACTTTATCATTTAATAGTTCATAGGTTTGTAACTTAAATCCTTTCATAAAGAAACCATGAGTTAAATCTAAAGTTTTTAAATGATCATTGGATAATTTATATCTTCCAGCACTTATTGCAGGATAGAAGAAGAATTTTCCAGAGTAAATGGAAGTGATTGCCTTTTTTAAACCTTCTTTTTCAATAGCTAAAAGCTTATTATTAGCTCTAATTTCTTTAGAAGTAAATATTTTTCTTTTAATATCCTCTTGAGGTTTTTGCTCTTGTTTAATTGCTGTTTGCTCTTTCTTAATTGCTTGTTTAGCTTGAGTTTGACTAGTAGTTTCTTGTTTTTTAACATTAAATAAATTGTGCTCTTTATCAGTTTTATTTTCTTGCGCCTTTGCTTTTTCAAGTTCTCTAGTTTTATCATCAAGCGTTTGTACAACTCTTCTAACGATTGGACTATTGCTTATGAGAACATTAGATCTCATCGGCAAAGAAACAGTAATAGTTTTCTTTCTTTTATTGATTTGAACACCTTCATCATCAAATTGGTATGTTTCACCTTTAACATCAAAGAAATAAACATAGATGTCTTTATCTAAATCTAAAAATGTTTTTGAAGTATCAAAGATAAATAAACCAGGTAGTTGGTCATAACATAAAACAATTCTTTTGAAATGGAAATCTCTTTTTAGAGCAGATAAAAATGATTTTTCATCTTTTAAAATCATTCCTTCTGTTTTTTTAAACTCAATTAATGATGGGTCAAAATCAAGCTTACAGTTTTTTGCGAAAGCTATCATATTAATGTATTTAGATAAATGTTTAGTACCACTAATTTTATGAATAAGCTTGTCTGCGAGTAAATAATAATCTTCTTTACTCAACAATTCATCAAAGAAATAACATAATGAAGTATAAATCTTGTATACAAAGCCATTACAGTCAAAATACAAAAAAGCATTTTTAACTGATTTAGCAAAATAATCTTTGTTGCTGACATGTTGGTCTGAGTATTTGTCTGATTCAAAAAGAATTGCAAGATACGATGTGGCTAATTCTGTGTCGATTCTTTTGTTGTTTGAAATTGCTAAAACGCCTTGTTTTCTGAGAAATGAAAGAACTTTGTTGATAGACATTTAAATCCTCCTAGTATCGTGTGGGTTGGTAACATTATATTATACTATTTATTATTGTCATATCAAGAAGTATCTATAAAATTGATTCTTTTGAATAATTAAGTAATTATGTAATATAATAAAAATGTAAAAAATTATTAATTATGGAGGAAATATGTCTAAATATAAAAAAATGTTGGGTTTGCTGATGGTTTTGGTTATATTTTTTTCTTTTTTTGGTTGTGGACCTAAAGGACCAGCATATCCAGAAAGAGATATTGATTTACCAACAGAATTAAAAACAATGCAAGAAGATTCAATTCAAATCCATTATCAAAGGGATGATCACAAATATGAAAAATGGACACTTTGGTTGTGGGATCCTGATGGTGTTGACGATAATGAGGAAAATGACTTTAATTATCAAGATGATTATGGAGTAATTGCCCATTATCCACTTTCTCTTTTTGGAGAATTATCATCAAACAAATTAGGTATCATTGTAAAAACAAAAGGTTCTTGGACTAAAGATGGTACTGAAGCGGATAGATTTATTGATTTTTCAACTTTGACAAAAGATGAAAATAATGTTTACCATATCTATTTGGCTGGAGATGACCCCAACTTGTATACAACCCCTGAAAAAATTATTACCGATTCAATTAAGATTTCAACCTTCTATAATGAAGAGTTAATTTATGTTGTTTGTTCAAATCCAATTGAAACATATAAGATTTATTGTGATGGTACATTGGTAGCAGAAAACTCTAATGCTGGAAAGAGTTTCTTTTCGCACAAGATGGAAGAAAAGGCAGATTTTACAAAAAATTATCAAGTTGAAATTTTATTTAGAGAATCAAAACAGACATTAAAAGCAGATGTTTCAATGTCTAATTTATATGATAGTGAGATGTTTAATAACTTATATTATTATGGTGGTCAATTAGGAGCTATCTATTCTAAAAACGAAACAATATTTAAAGTGTGGTCACCTGTATCGACTAATATCGAATTAAGAGTTTACGAAAGTGGTACACCAACTTCTATTTCCAAGGAAATAGGCAATGATAATTACCAACAATATCAAATGATTAAAAAAGATAAAGGCGTTTTTGAATATGTTCTATCAGGAGATAATCAAGGTAAATACTATACTTATGTTGTTTACAATAGTTTTTATCCTGAAGGTAAAGAAATTGTTGATCCTTACACAAGAAGTACAGGGATAAATGGTTTAAGAGGAATGGTTGTTGATTTTTCATTAACTAATCCAGAAGAATGGGATAAGGTTAAATATTTAAGCACTGACAGAAAGCAATTAACAGTATGGGAAACCCATATTGCTGATATGACTTCTAATCCTTCTTGGCAGGGCAAAGAAGAAAATAGAAGAAAGTATTTAGGAGTTATCGAAACTGGAACATCATATACTGAAAATGGTGTTACAGTGTCTACTGGTTTTGATCATCTTAAAGAGTTGTGTATCAATGCTATTCAGTTTATTCCTATTTATGACCAAGCAAATGATGAAACAAGATATACCTTCAACTGGGGATATAATCCATTAAACTATAATGCTTTAGAAGGTATGTATAGTAGTAATCCATATGATGGTTACACAAAAATTAGAGAGTTTAAAAAAGTGGTATTAGCCTTCAATGAAATAGGGGTAAGCGTTATTATGGATGTTGTTTATAATCATGTGGCTGGTGCAATGGGCTCTAATTTTGATGTATTAATGCCAAATTATTATTTTAGATATAATGAAAATGGAACGCTGGCCAATGGTTCAGGTTGTGGAAATGAGACAGCTAGTGAAAATGCGATGATGAGAAAGTTTATTATTGATAGTATTAACTTCTGGACTAAAGAGTATAAACTTGGTGGATTTAGATTTGACTTAATGGGCTTACATGATATCGAAACAATGAATATGGTAGCTGAAAGTGCTAAAAAGATAAATCCTTACATCGTTATTTATGGTGAACCTTGGACAGGTGGCAGCACCCCTCTTGAAGCTGACAAACAAGCCAAACAAGCTAATGCCAACGCATTTGTAGGATATGGACAATTTAACGATCAAATGCGCGATGCCTTAATTAAAGGTGGTTTATCAGGAGCTCATGAAAAAGGATGGGTGACAGGTGAAACGCTTACTGAAATTGATTTAAAAGCAATTCAAAATGGTATTAATGGTATTACTTATAGTGCAACATATACCATAAGTGATAGTAATAAGACAGTTAATTATGTAACATGTCATGATAACTACACATTGTATGATAGGTGTAAAGCAGCAAAAATTGAGGATGAAGAAGTCATTAAAAAAATGTGTGTCTTAGCCAATTCGGTGGTATTTACTTCAAATGGCACAACATTTATGTTGGCGGGAGAAGAGATGCTAAGAACTAAACAAGGTGACTTCAATTCGTATATGTCTAGTGATGAGATTAATGGTTTGGATTATCGTTTAAAAGTAAAACATCTAGATGTCTTTGAAGTTTATCAAAAATTAATCGAATTCAAACAAAAAGTAACCGATTTACATCAAGACAATAGTTATATTGATGTTGTTAGAGAACAAAATGGAGCGATATTTAGATATGAGTTAAGTGATGGCGTCAACCATTATGTTGTTATTCATGGTAATGGTTTGGTTAATAATTATACTTACAACTGTAAAGGTTGTGAAGTGTACTTAGATACTTTAAATATCTATCAAGGAAAAGTTGATAGTATAATTTTAAATCCATATCAAACAATAATACTTAAAAAATAAAAAGGCTAGGGAGAATCAATTGATTCTCTCTTTACTTTAGGTAGTATTTAGCAAGTAATGCCCTATCAACTACTTCTTCATCAACAAAGATTTCTTTTTCAAAGGAAATTTTTTCGTGGATTAAACAGACTTCTATAAAGGCAAGAAAGATTCCCATATCAATTCTAGTAAAGAAAAATGAAAATTTTGGAGGCAGAATTCCAAACACTCGTCCTTTATGGTTACGGTAGACATTAAGACAATTATCAATGTTTTCTACTGTCCAAGGCTGATTATTACAGGCACTAGGAGCAAACCTCACAACATTGGAAATTGGAAGATATTCACCAGTCCAAATTTGCTCTAAAGGCTTTCTGTTGGCATTAAAAATATTTTTTCTAAAACTGTCATCACTGACTTTAGAAATACCCATCATAATGACAAAATCTAAATCATTCAATTTCTTTTCACCGGTTCTCCCCAAACCATACCAAAGAGTTCCGATGTTTTTTGAAACAAGGTATAAATCTAACATTTCTCCAAGATATCCAATATTTGTCAGATAATTATCTTTAGTTTCACTATAAAACATGATAGTGTATTCATTTCCTACTTTACAACCAGAAGTATGAGATTCAATTATATTGATTTCTGTTTTTATATTTTCCATTAAGGGGGTTAGTGAATTATAAAAATTGTAAATATCATCAATTTCTTGTTTGCTGATAGGAAAAGTCTCGCATCTAAATAAGTGAAATGATTTCCTTTTAAAAATCATTTGATAAAGAATATTATTATGCATAATTTGCCCTCCTTATCTATTGATATTTGTATATTAATCAACTATATACTTATTATATCTCATTTTGTAATATGTGATATAATTAAT
>JGI24712J26585_10001693_pt1 | contig 18666 bp, 9 predicted proteins | sample BioPla3DNA2_FD_26585 | JGI IMG/M metagenome (IMG submission 26585) | reverse complement strand
GGGGGAAAGCCGGTCCGGTATGTAAGCGGAGGTAATTATGGGGCTCAGGATAGTTTATGGCAGGGCTGGGAGTGGAAAGTCCAGCTTCTGCTACAATGAGATAAGAGAAAAAGTCAGCAGCGATGAAAAGACGGGGGATGGCATTCTCAAGCCATTACTGCTGATCGTTCCGGAGCAGTTCTCGCTTCAGGCTGAAAAAAACCTGGCGAGGATCACAGGTGCGTCCGGGATATACAGGGCTGAGGTGCTGAGCTTTCGGAGACTGGCATTCAGAGTGTTCAGTGAGGTCGGCGGCGTGACCCGGCGGCACCTTGACGCTGCAGGCAAGAGTATGCTGTTATTCAGGATACTGGACAAGCTCGGGAGCGAACTGAAAATATTCACAAGGGCTGCGCAAAGGAAGGGTTTTATAGACACCCTCTCCGATGCCATAACTGAATTCAAAAGATACGACATATCACCGGAAGAGCTGCTTGAGGCATCCAGGGAGACGGATGACGGATTGCTGCTGAAGGACAAGCTGCACGACCTGTCATTGATTTATTCTGAATTTGAGAAACAGCTTCACCGGAATTACCTTGATGCAGACGACGATCTGCTTGAGCTTTATAAAAAACTGGACCTGTCGACACAGTACGATGGTGCAGAGATATGGATAGACGAGTTTTCAGGCTTTACCCCTCAGGAGTACAAAGTTATTGGAAAGCTGCTCAACAAAGCAGAAAGAATCACCATATGCCTGTGCACTGACTACCTTTCAAGTGATCCCAACGACAATGCGCCAATGGTTTTCGGTCCGGTCAGGAAGACTGCAGAGAAGCTTCTGCGGCTGGCGAAACAGGAGGGGATCCCTGTCGAGAAGCCTGTGAGGCTTGACGGGGTGGTGCTCCGGGACAGCATGCAGGGCCCGGCGGTATCACCTTCCGGCACAGTCATACAGCCTGGCGCAACTGCGGCACCAACCGCAGACACCCTGGCATCCTCCGGCGGTACCTCCCGCGGGATATCCATTCGTTTCAAAGACTCAGAAGCACTGGGGCATCTCGAAAGGAACTTCTGGAAATACCCATATACCAGATATACAAAACCAACGGATGACATATGNATAACGGCCTCTGCCAATCTGTATTCGGAAGTGGAGGATACGGCAAGGGACATCCTCAGGATATGCAGGGACAATGGCTTCAGATTCAGAGATATCGCTGTTACGATGAGGAATCCGGACAGCTACAGCAGTATTGTCAAAAGCGTATTCACACGCTATGGCATTCCATATTTTCTCGACGGCAAGAGGGATATCGACGGTCACCCGCTGATAGTGTTCATACTGTCTGCCCTTGAAATATTCGCGAACAACTGGTCATATGAGGCGGTATTCAGATATGCAAAGACAGGCTTTCTGTCCATTGAAAGGGACGACCTGGACCTCCTCGAGAACTATGTCCTGGCCAACGGCATCAGGGGCAATATGTGGACCCGGGAAGATGACTGGGATTACCCCGTTGAATACAGTGGCTCTAAAGAGACATCTGAGAGGGAACCGGAACTGCTTGCAAGGATCAATGCGGCCAGAAGGGAGCTTACAGCCCCTCTCATGACATTCAGGACGAAAACGAAGGGCGGGGTAAAAGCAGTCACTTTCTGTACTGCCCTGTATAATCTGCTCTGTGAGACCGGGGCTGCAAAAAGGATAGAGGAACTTTCAGAAATGTTTGCCGACACTGGTATGCTTGACAGGGCAAACGAATACCGACAGGTATGGAACATAGTCATGAGCGTGTTTACGCAGATCGTGGAGGTCCTCGGTGATGAGATGATTGGGACATTGCGTTTTTCCGATATACTGGCTGCAGGCTTTGCCGGACACAAAATGGCACTAATCCCGCCCTCCCTGGACCAGGTCCTGGTCGGGAGCATCGAGAGAGCAAGGAGCCATGATATAAAAGCACTCTATATCCTCGGAGCAAATGAAGGAGTACTGCCTGGAAATCAGGGTGGCGACAGCCTGCTGTCAGACAGCGACAGGGACAGCCTTACACGGATCGGGCTCGAACTGGCAGGCAACACACAGATCCGGATCCTCGAAGAAAGATTCATGATCTATATGGCGCTGGGGACCCCTTCAAAGTATCTCTGGCTGAGTTATCCGACTGCTGACAGGGATGGTAGGGCTCTAAGGCCATCACGGGTGATATCCGAAGTAAAAAGGATCATGCCTGTCGTAGCTGTAAAAAGCACAGTTATCAGTGACCCGGAGAGCTTGCCGCAGCCATCGGCTCCGGAACCGATATTCGATGAAATGGTTTCTCAACTTCGCCGCATTTACGACGGCGGCAGGATACATGACGGGTGGAAGCATATATATGGCTGGTTCTGTCACAGAGCGGAATGGAAAGACAAATGCAGGACAGTCCTGAGCGGGTTCGATTATACAAACCAGGCAAAGAGCCTCTCCAGGGACAAAGCTGTCAAATTATACGGAAACCCTGTTTACACCAGTGTTTCGAGAATGGAGGCATATGCTGCGTGTCCTTTTTCATTCTTTGTCANATATGGACTGAAGGCAAAAGAAAGAAAGGTCTTCAGTTTTGAGCAGGTAGATGCCGGTACATTTATGCATAATATCATCGATGAGTTTTCAAGGATGCTGGCAAAGAAGGGGAGAAGATGGCAGGACCTTGATGAGAAGGAATGCAGGGAAGAAGTTTCGAAGCTTGTGGACAGGTANCTGGCATCAAAGGGCAGGAATGTGCTTGGCAGCAGCAAAAGGTATCTTTATCTTTCTGAAATGCTGAAAAGGACTCTGGTAAAATCCATAATGCTCATAAAAAAGCATATAGCCGACAGCAATTTTGAACCTGCAGGCTATGAGGTGGAATTCGGCCGGAATGGCAGATATCCGGAAATCACCATAGAGCTTCCGTCCGGTGAGACTGTCAGGCTGATGGGAAGGATCGACCGTATAGATACGATGGAAAGCGAGGAAGGCACCTATCTGAGGATCATAGATTATAAATCCGGGAGCAGGGCATTGAAGCTGGGAGATATATATTACGGCCTGCAGCTTCAGTTGATCACTTATCTGGATGCTGTGCTCGGACAGCCGGCGAAGTTGGGATCCGGCGGCGACACTGCGAAGCTCCTGCCAGCCGGAGTCCTGTACTTCAGGCTCACTGACCCCCTCATAAGATGCGGCAGAAACAGCACTGAGGAGGAGATCGAAAGGGCCATCCTGAAAGAATTGAGAATGAAAGGCCTGGTGCTTGCGGACGTCAAGCTGATAAAGGATATGGATAAAAATATCTCAGGCGACTCGCTTATAATCCCGGCCAGGATAAAAAAGGACGGAACACTTGGGAAATCGTCTGCTGCAACACAGGAGCAGTTCAGGGAATTGTGCGGGCATGTGAGGGATCTTCTCGGCGCTATCGGCAAAAACATCCTTGACGGCAATGTGGCTGTCAGCCCTTACAAAACGCCGAAAATGACTGCCTGTAAATACTGCAGCTACAGCTCCGTCTGTCAGTTCGATACGGCGATGAGAGACAACCGGTATCGTTTTTTAGCAGATCTGGACGACTCTGAAGTGTGGAGGCTGATCCGGGAGCAGAGAAGAACGGCTTTACCGATNCGGGATCGGAGGTATTTGGAGAATGGGGACTAATTGGACAAGGGAACAGCTTGATGCTATCACAGAAAGGAACTGCAACCTGCTGGTCGCTGCGGCAGCGGGAGCCGGCAAGACGGCTGTGCTTGTTGAGAGGATAATACGAAAAATAACCGATCCGGAAAACCCGGTGGATATAGACCGGCTTCTGGTCGTTACATTCACCAATGCTGCAGCGACAGAGATGCGGGAGAGGATAGGCGAAGCATTGGCCGGAGCGCTGGAGAAGGATCCGTCATCTGCAAACCTGCAGAAACAGATGGCCCTTCTGGACCGTGCGAGCATAATGACACTCCACTCATTTTGTCTCGAAGTGGTAAGAAGCCATTTCCATGCCCTGGATCTGGACCCTCTGTTCCGTATAGCAGATGAGACGGAAACATCACTGATGAAGCTGGATGCACTTGACAGTTGTTTGAGAGCAAATATGAGAACGAGGACAAGGACAGTCTTTTTTTCAAACTGGTGGAAAGTTATGGCGGTCGTGATGACAGCTCGCTGCGGGACATCGTCATGACACTGCACCGTTTCATAAGCAGTCACCCGTACCCTGAAAAATGGCTGTCTGAACAGGCGGAGGCATATAACATCGACGATGCTGCCTGTCTGAGCAGTACCCCGTGGGCCCGTGTGCTGCTGAGAAGTGCCGCTGCTGAGCTGCAGGGACTGCTTGCGATGCTCAGCAAAGTACAAATACGCGCAAGCCAGGCAGAAGGCCTGGAGCCATATTGCGACGTACTTAAGGCTGATATCCGGATGCTTGAGGGAGTCCTGGAACTTTGCCGGGAAGCAGGGGAAAAGTCGCAGGAAGCCGGCAGAAAATCAGGCAGTGAAGCAGACAGGGAATCGCCTCAGGAAGCAGACCTTGCCTGGGATAAGCTGCACAATGCCTTATCCTCGTTCGAATTCGGCAGACTGAAAAAATGCGGCAAAGATGCTGACAAGGTCGTACAGGATGAAGTAAAGGCAGTAAGGAATACGGTCAAGGAAAAACTCAGGAAACTGTACGCCAGTGGATTTGATATGTCATGCGCCGAGATAAGGTCTGATTTTGGCATGCTTTATCCGCAACTCAAATATCTGTCTGGCATGGTAACAGAATTCGATGCGATATACAGCCGGATGAAGAAAGACAAGGGGATACTCGACTTCAACGATCTGGAGCACTACTGTCTGCAGATCCTCCTTGAAGACGGAACTGCTTCAGCAGCAGCAAAAGAGCTCAGGAAGCAATATGAAGAAATCCTTATTGATGAATANCAGGACAGCAACCTGGTCCAGGAACTCATCATATCGACGATATCCGGCAATGAAGACAGCATTTACAACATATTCATGGTGGGAGACGTAAAACAGAGCATATACAGATTCAGGCAGGCAAGGCCGGATCTGTTCCTTTGCAAATATCAGAACTACCATCATGACAAAGGATACGAAAACAGGGTCATCCAGCTATATAAAAACTTCAGGAGCAGGCATGAGGTCCTGGACGCAGTGAACTTCATATTCAGACAGATAATGTCGCAGGAGGTTGGNGAACTCGATTATACGACACAGGAATACCTGAACCCCGGAGCCGTCTTTCCGGTCCCTGAGCATGACTGTATCACAGGGGGGCCGGTGGAACTGCATATCCTCGATCTTACATCGGCTGAAAATGAAGTAGTGCGGGGCGGAACAGAGGAGGACACGTCTGCGGANGGAGATACCGGCGCGGAAGCGGCAGCAGGCCGTAATGCAGANNCTGATCCCAATGGCAGTGAAGGAGATGAAGAAGGCGATGGCGAGGAGTCGCTGGACAATATCCAGTATGAAGCGCGGCTGGTCGCCAGCAGGATCAGGAACCTGGTCACAAATGAGCCGGGCGGCTTCAATGTATACGACAAAAAGAGNGGCATATACAGGCCTGTCGAGTACAGAGACATCGTTATACTCATGAGGGCCACCAGGAGCTGGGCGGATGTCTTCGTAGATGAACTGGCCATGATGGGGATACCGGCTTATGCTGANACGGGTCTGGGNTACTTCAGGACTGTCGAGGTCGAAACGATGCTGTCGCTTNTGCAGATAACAGACAATCCGCTGCAGGATATACCTATGCTCGCAGTCCTCAGATCGCCGATAGGCGGATTCAGTACAGATGAGCTGGCGGATATCAGGCTTGTCGACAGGTCTGTATCCATATATGAGGCTATGCGGATGTTTGCAGCAAAGTCGGATGTGAGCGAAGATGAAAAATCCGTTGTGCAAAAGACCCGCGATTTCCTTGACAGGCTCGACAAATGGAGAGATGCCGCACAATACACACCTACCGATGAACTTGTATGGCAGCTCCTTACCGAGACTGGTTATTACAGTTATGTCGGAGCTCTGCCGGGCGGAGCCGAAAGAAAAGCGAATCTGAGGATGCTGTTCGAAAGAGCAAGGCAGTACGAGGAAACCAGTTACAGAGGCCTTTTCAACTTCATCAACTTTATCAACAGGCTCAGAAGCGGCGGTGCGGATATGGGCAGTGCGAAGGTCCTCGGAGAGAATGACAATGTGGTCAGGATCATGAGCATCCACAAGAGCAAGGGTCTGGAGTTTCCTGTCGTTATCGTCGCCGGATGCGGCAAGCGATTCAACATGCAGGATCTGAATTCCTCAATACTGCTGCATCAGGACCTGGGCTTCGGGCCGGACCTGGTAGACCTGGAAAAAAGAACGATAGTCCCTTCGTTACCCAAATTCGCCATAAGACAGAAGCTGAGGCTTGAGACGCTGTCTGAAGAAATGCGCATACTGTATGTCGCTTTTACAAGAGCGAGGGAAAAACTGATTATAACAGGCAGTATCAGGGATTATGAGAAAGTATGTGGTTTATGGTATGACAAAGCTTCCAATGGGGAAGAGAAGCTGTCTCCCTATGATATGATGCAGGCATCATCATATCTGGACTGGATAGGTCCTGCCGTCATAAGACAGGGCTATGCCGGGGCACCATCACATAGCCGTACCGCAAGTGAAGAGGCGGGTGAAGTCATCGATGTCCCCAAAAAAGACGCAGGCGAAATCATCGATACCGCACGGGAAGAGGCAGGAGCAGATATCGATGCTGCAAGGGAGGATGTCGACAAGATCCGGGAGGACGTACCACTGGTGGAGATAAAAATCTGGGGAACCGGGACAGCCAGGATGGAAAAGGATAATGAAGAAGCTGCCGGGAACATAAGGGAATGGCTGGATGACACTGAGGAACAGACAGAGCACACGCCAGACCCGCAGCAAACAGAGCACACGCCAGACCCGCTGCCGGAGGAGACAAACCGTATCATAGAAGCCCTTGAATGGACTTATCCCTATCAGATACTGACGACTGTACCTGCCAAGATATCAGTTACTGAGCTTAAGCGCAGATCAATGACGGAGGAAACTTCTGATTCTGCAGTGCCGTATATCCAGCCTTTGCAGGAACGCCCCCTGTTCATGGAGCCCGATAAAGGCCTTAGCGCGGCCCATAAGGGTACTGTGATGCATTTTGTCATGCAGCGCCTGGATCTTGGCAGGCTCAGCGCAGCCATGAAGGCTCCGGTGGCCGGTGCCGGAAGCGGGTCTGAAGCAGAGCAGTCCGATGGATTGGTTCGCGAAATCAGTCAGCAGTTGACATCCATGACAGACAATGAACTGCTGACAGCCGCAGAAGCGGAGTCTGTCAAGCCGGAAGCGGTGGCTGCATTCTTCAGGTCCCCGCTGGGGAAACGAATGCTTGCCATACACAGTTCCATCCACAGAGAAACAGCCTTCACCATCGAGATAAAGTGCTCTGAAGCAATAAAGGACTTTGCCGGCAGCACGGCCTGTGATGAAACAATGCTGTTGCAGGGTGTCATTGACTGCTGGTTTGAGACAGAAGACGGGCTTGTGCTGCTGGATTACAAGACCGATTATGTGCCCGCGGGACGTTCGGAAATCATCAGGGACAGGTACAGGGTGCAGATAGATTATTATACAAAGGCTCTTGAGAAGATCACCGGCAAAAAGGTGAAAGAAAGATACCTGTATCTGTTCTACAGCGGCGAGCTGGTCGAATGCTGAATGGCTGTGGTTTCCATAATGAAAGTATGGTACACTTTTGAATCAGTGATGGCATGGATTGCCTGAAAAACATGAAACAATGCAGCAGTTGAAATGCCGAAAGCAAGAAGCATAAAGCATAAAACATAAAACATAAAGCACATGAAACAGCTGAAATGCCGAAAACATCAGCACATGAGATGCCGGGAGACCGATAATAAAATCCGACGAGAGGTGTATTATAATGGATCTGACACATAAGTGCATGTTCAATGTAAAACCTGCGACTAAGTGGGATGAAGCCTATCCCTCCGGGAACGGCTCACAGGGAGTGCTGGTGATGGGCAACCCCCTTGACGAGACGATAATATTCAACCATGAAANGCTGTTCCTTCCGCTGCCGATCAACGAAGCCTCCGTCCTGCCTGACATGTCAGGAGAGCTGCCTGNGATCCGCAGACTTATAAAAGAAGGCAGGTACAGGGAAGCCACAAGGCATTTCCTTGACAGGATCAGTGAAAAAGGATACCCCCGGGAATTGATCTGGCCAGATCCTTTCCATCCGGCATATGACCTGAGGATAAAGACGGATGATGCCGGTGAAACCACTGATTATCTTCGCTGGCTGGATTTTGAGACCGGAGAGGCCGGTGTCAGATGGCATGGCAGCAGAGGGGTGTACAACAGGCAGGTTTTTGTATCGAGAGCATGCAATGCGGTGATCATCAAGCTGGGTGCTCCGTCAGAAGGCAAGCTGGACTGTGATATCTGCCTGGAAGAGCGGCCCGGCAAGGAGCACATAAAAAGCGTGTCGGTCAGAGCCGGTAGGATGGCTGATTTTACAGGGCAGATGCCGGAACAGCCATATTCCGGGAATGATATCTGGCTCGTATTTGACAGCAGATATGAAGTGGGCAATGGCGGCTATTGCGGGATAGCCAGAGTACATACGGCAGGCGGGCATATCGGGCTGGCTGACGGTGCAGCCAGGTTACATGATGCCGATGGAGCCATAATAGCCGTGCGGACGATCCCCTACGAGGATCATGCTGCATTCAGCCTGGCAGAGGCAATGGCAGAACTGGCCGCCCTCCCGTTGGATCATGACAGGCTTCTCAATGAGCATGCCGGAATCCACGGCCGTTTATTCAATCGCATGCGGCTCGATCTGTGCGGCAGGGATAATGGAACGGGTAAAAGCCGGAGACCGGATGCATGCATGGGTGCAGCCGTACATGACGAAATCAGGGCACTCAGCAATGAAGAGCTTATGGATCAGGCCAGCAACGGCATCATTACACCTGTCTTCATCGAAAGGATGCATGACTTTGGCCGTTATCTGCTCATATCCAGCAGCGGGGAACTGCCTCCAAACCTGCAGGGAGTCTGGAACGGGATCTGGACGCCGCCATGGAGTTCCGACTACACCCTTGATGAAAACCTGCAGATGATGATGTGGCAGGTTCTTCCCGGAAACATGCCTGAGCTGGCCCAAAGCTATTTCAATCTCATAGAATCATTCATCGATGACTGGAAAACCAATGCCAGACTTTTTTACGGATGCCGCGGGATCTTTTCCAGCCCCCGTTCATCTACCAGCGGACTGCACAAGCATTTCTGCGAGGACTTCCCGATGATGTTCTGGACTGCCGGTGCCGGCTGGCTTGCCCAGATGTTTTACGACCACTGGCAGTTCACCGGGGATGATGCGTTCCTGAGAGACCATACAGTCCCGCTCCTCAAGGAAATAGCACTTTTTTACGAAGACTTCCTTATAGAAGGTCCTGACGGGAAATACGAATTCATCCCGTCCTATTCGCCGGAAAACACGCCCGCAAATTCGGACAATCCCGTAGCCATAAATGCAACGATGGATATCGCGATTGCAAAGGAAGTACTGTCGAACCTGATCTCAGCATGCCAATGGCTGGACATCGAAAAGGAGAATATCCCGAAATGGAGTGAAATGCTGGGTAAACTGCCGGACTATATGGTCAACAGTGACGGAGCGCTCAAGGAATGGTCCCATCCGGCATTTGAGGATGACTATCATCACAGGCATTCATCACATCTTTATCCCATATTTCCCGGCTTCGAGGTGACCCGATCCAATACTCCCGAACTCTATCAGGCATGTCTCAGGGCAGCAGAGCTCAGACTCACTGACGGCATCGAGGCCATCACAGGATGGGGGCTTGCGCATCTTGCCAATATCAGTGCAAGGCTCAAGGACAGTGAGCTTGGCTTTAAGGCGTTGAGCAGGATCATGGCAAAATTCCTTCTGCCAAATTTGTTCACTTGTCACAATGAAGGTGAGCTGTTCCAGATGGATGCCAACCTTGGATTCAGTGCCGCGATACTGGAGATGCTCGTATTCTCCCAGTCAGGGTACATCGAGTTGCTGCCTGCACTACCGCAAGGATTGTCGAAAGGCGCGGCATATGGTATTCTTTGCAGAGGACGCATCACTCTCACAGAGCTGCAGTGGGATATGGACAGAAAGTCCGTATCAGTTACGGTCTTATCAGACACAGACCAGCAGATAAGGCTGAAACTGCCTTGCGCTATCAAATCGTATGAGATAGACGGGGAACGTCAGGAAAAGGAACAGCTCCCGGGAAAAGGATCGTGTCCGGAAAGCGTAGCGCAGCTGAAAGACGGTTCCTACAGTGGTGCATCCGGATGCTGTGATGCATCGCAGATCAGGCTCAAATTGAAAAAGGGCGGAGAAACCAGGCTTTTGTTCGTGCTTGATTGAATCAACAGGATGATGTCCTGAAGAGTGGGAAATGCTCCGGAAGGATGCAGAAAAGCCCCGGGTGCATGTTGGATACTGCAAACTGCGGAGATTTCCCTGTGGACAGATTTCGATAAAATGGGAACTTTTTTCGACATTATGTCGTCTGATCATGCAAACAATAAGATAATCAGAATCCACAAAAGAAGCGGGGAGCAAAATGGGCAACAGATGCATAAATTTTATCAGATCAACAGTGATCATCCTTATCACCACACTTCTTCTCCAGGGCTGTGCAAGCAGCAAATTCCAAGACAACGATCCTGACCTGGAAGATCAGCCGGAGCAGTCAGAACAGCTTCCGGAGGATACGGATATACCGGATATCTCAGGGCAGCCCCGGGAGGACGAGTCGGAGAATGATGCAGAGAATGACAGGGGTCAGGACGAAGCAGACACCTCCGAAGAACGCAATGATCCTGAGCCGATAGATCTGGAACTGGTGAAGCCTAACGAAGCAGGCAGGATCATGGTCGTGATGTTCCACAATTTCATTGAAGAATATAAAAAAGGCGACAAGCTGTATACGATGACCTTCGACGCCTTCAGAGAACTGCTTGATACCCTGTATGTATCCGGCTACAGGCTTATCAGCCTCAATGATTATCTGAACGGACATATCGATGTGCCTGCCGGCTGTATACCGATGATTTTCACATTCGATGACGGCACTGCAGGTCAGTTCAGTTTTATAGAAGAGAATGGGGAGTTGAGGGTAAATCCAAAATCTGCAGTGGGGATCATGGAGGAGTTCAGCAGGGTCTGTCCGGATTTCGGATTAGAGGGGACATTTTATGTTAACCTCGGCAATCAGACCTTCGGAAAGACCGGCACGCTTCAGCAGCGTCTCCAATACCTTATTGACAAAGGTTTCGAAATAGGCAACCATACCTACTCGCACATCAACCTCAAGACCGAGGCAAAAACTGCAGAAATAATACAGAAGGAGATCGGCGGCAATCAGAAAAGGATGTATGAGTTGGTGCCGGGTTATGCATTCACTACTTTTTCGCTTCCGTACGGACAGCCTTCAAAGGAGCTTGTACAGTATGTCATAAGGGGCGAGTATGAGGGGATCGCATACGAAAATAAGGCCATAATGGAGGTGGGCTGGGATCCGGCTCAATCGCCGTTCAGCGTGAGGTTTGATCCGCTTTCCACCCACAGGGTCAGATCGCCTGGTATCGAACCTGTGGACCAGGATCTCAACTGGTGGCTCAGAAATATGAAACGCAGCAATGAATTCGTCAGTGACGGAGACCCGAATAAAGTGACAGTCCCTGAATCCTATGCTGACCTGGTGGATCAGGACAGGTTGGGCGGAAGGGAACTGGTCATATATTGATCGGAATAAGCTATGTAATGGCAGGTATGGCTTTCATAACCACATCTGATATCAGCGCATGCCCCGCTTCATTGGGATGGATGCCATCCTCGCACAGAAGGGTCAGATAATCTCTGGTCTTCAGAAACGCTTCCCGGATATCGATAAGCAGTACGTTTTTCGCAGCGGCGATTTTGAGCACAGCATTGTTGTACATCTCATGCCACCTGTAAATGTGCTCCACATCGCCGAGCCAGCGGAGTATGTTTTCCGCATTCAGCCCCCTTGATATCCATGAAAAATACCTTTTGGCACCGAGAGGCGGCAATGTGAACAGAACAGGCTTGCTGCCGGACTCTGAGACATCGTCTATGATCTGGCAGTACAGTGATTCGAATTCATCCAGCGGTGTTTTCGGCAAATGGATATCATCAGGACATTCGGAAATCGATTTCCAGTCGAAATCACAGTCATTACCTCCGAACTCAAGTGCTGTGAACTTGTATTCGGGCAGCTTGACCGCATGCTTTTCTATGATTTTTTTGCCGGTGGTTATCGTACAACCGAATTTCGCGAAATTGTCCACTCTGACAGTATCGATGCGCCTGCCTAAAATATTGAGAAAGCTGTTTTTCAGATATGTATACCTGCCCCTGATCGCATCGAATATGACGCCTTTCATTATAGAATCGCCGAATACGCATATGGAATCTTTCATTTCATGTCACCCGTCTGAATAATTTTAAATAATAGATAATCTAATATTGAATATTATATTATGTGATAATCAATATGTCAATATGCGAGCGGGCGATTATTAAAGTTGTTTGCAATATGACATCACGTGTAGTAAAATATTCTGGAAATGTGTCGAAATGCGGCAGAATAGTGACAGAATGATTTGGACTCAGGTAGATGATGGATCCGGGAGGTTGACATGGACAAGATCGATCAGAAGGAAATGGACAAAGTAAAGGAAAAGCTGGTACAACTGAAGCAAAAGCTTGCATCGGAACGCCCTGTTGAATGGGATGAATTCCCGGATATCGGGCTGTACAAGGATCAGGTGCTGTCATATATGTTCAGGCAGCTGATAAATTTTGAAGAAGGCGGGCAGCTTACTTCAGCGATGGTAAACAACTATATAAAAGACGGTTTACTGCCGAGAGCCGACGGCAAAAAGTATTCCCGTGAGCATCTGGCAGGCCTTACGGAGATATGCCTGCTCAAACAGGTGTTGTCGGTGAAGGACACAGGTTTCCTGCTGAAGCATGTTCAAAAAGGCAGGGATCATGAAGCATTTTATATGGATTTCATAGAGATACTTGACGAAGCACTCAATTATACCGCAGGAAAGCTTGATACTGAATGGGACCTGGAGGCTCTGCCCGACATAGCATTAAGACTGGCCATATCCAGTTATTGTGACAAGCTGGCCTGTGAAAGGCTGATCAGCATAATGCAGCAGGCGGTGGATACGAACGGGCAGAAGAAAAATGACAGGAAACAGGAGCGGAAAGCTGATCACAAGGGCAATCTCAAATCAGATGACAAGGCAGTTCAGAAGAAATGATATTCTATCCACACAGGTTAACATAATCACACCTTACGTGCGTCTGACATAAACACATTTTACATGTGGCCGGCATAAGCGTATTTCAGATATGACCGATACGTACATCGCTGGCTGCAGCCAGTTCCGGTTCAACAGGCTTAAGCGATTTTTGCGCACGCCCTACATAAGCACACCTTATATGTAAATAATTATAGGTTTCCATAATATCATGATTATGGTAAACTATATGATGCCTGATCCCTTAGGGGAGCGGGGGAGACATATTTTGGGGTGAAGCCATTTCGCATGGCGGGGTGTACTCTTTTTACCTAACCCGTCAACTAACCTCGCAGGCTAAAAGAAAAGAGGAGGATACATAATGTCACAGAAGAAGAAGCGTCTGGTATCACTGTTCGCACTATTACTGGTCGTAACTCTGTCTGCAGAAACAGTCCTGGCATATTCAAACATCGTATTGAGAAAAGGCATGAGGGGCAATGAAGTGTATGCCCTGCAGGAGGATCTTTATAAGCTGGGATTCATGAAAGTCAAGCCGACAGGGTATTACGGAGACATCACGAGGGGTGCAGTCCTGAAGCTGCAGAAAAAATACGACCTCCTGCAGGATGGTATTGCGGGGAAGCAGACACTGGGCAAGCTGGACAGCCTGATGGGAAGAGATGCGGCAGCAGACGCGAAAAAAGCAAGCACATCAAGGAGCACATCCAGAGCGGCAGAGGATGTCATCAACTACGCAAGGAGATACCTGGGTGTCAAATATGTATGGGGCGGCTCTACTTCCAAAGGCTTCGATTGTTCAGGCTTTGTCCAGTATGTATACAAACATTTCGGCATTAAGTTGAACAGGACTTCAGCAACCCAGGCGAAAAACGGTTCACATGTAAAAAAGGCGAACCTGAAGCCGGGAGATCTGGTGTTTTTCGATACTAACGGAAAACGCAGCCGCATAAACCATGTAGGCATTTATATAGGAGACGGCAAGATGATACACAGCTCATCCTATTACAAAGGAGTCGTGATAACCGATATAAGCAGCGGTTTTTACGCAAAGACCTATATGACCGCAAGGAGAGTATTGAAATAACGATAGCTTCCATTGATCCGGCAGGATGGCCGGTGCAATATAAGGCATGCTGCGCCAGGAAGTACGGGCCTCACAGTATCGAGCGACTGTGAGGCCCTTTTTATGACTCCGGGAAAGCACAGCTTCGATGGACAGGTCAAACTGCGTAGTTCAGGCGGTATCCTGTATTCGGGAAAGTGTATGGTGGCGGTTTAAAAGAGGAGTTTGTCCGGGGTATGGTCTGATGATATAATCAATATGTATGGCCCGAAGCAACGGAGCTTTGTATAGGAGGAAATGCCTGATGCGAATACTGCACACATCCGACTGGCATCTTGGAAGGAGTCTCGAGCATATCAGCAGGATCGGGGAGCAGCGCGATTTTATCGACTGTCTTGTTAATATCGCAGATGAGGAAGATGTGGACCTGGTTCTGATCGCAGGAGACATATATGATACGTATAACCCGTCAGCCGCTGCGGAGGAGCTGTTTTACGAAGCAATGGACAGGCTGGGAGGGAAAGACGGGAGAGCAGTGATAGTCATAGCCGGAAACCACGACAATCCGGAAAGACTTTGTGCGGCAAGCCCTCTGGCATATAAAAACGGGATAATCCTGCTCGGTTATCCCGGAAGTGATGCCGGTGAATATGAAATGAAGGCGGAAGGCATCAGCATCGTCGATTCAGGTCCAGGATGGCTGGAGCTCAGCCTGTCACGCTGTGAGCACAATGCTGTCATAATCACCATGCCATACCCTTCGGAGGCCAGGCTGGAAGAGCTGCTCTCCGAAGAAGCNGATGAGGCAGAGTTGCAAAATGCGTACTCGGCAAAGATCGGCAGTATATTCTCCAGGCTGTCCGGGAAATTCCGGGATGACACCGTCAATTTGATAACTGCCCATTTGTTCCTGATGGGCGGGAGCACATCTGATTCCGAAAGGACCCTGCAGGTTGGAGGGGCAATGACGGTGGATCCTTCTGTCATACCTGAAAAAACTNATTATNCGGCACTTGGACACCTCCACCGTCCCCAGCAGATCCGAAGCNCCGAANGCCCGACGTACTATGCCGGTTCGCCGCTGGCATACAGCTTTTCCGAGGCCGGATACAGCAAGGCGGTATTCATAGTGGATATAATGCCTGGCGGGGAGACGGAAGTCAGACCGATTTACCTTGACTGCGGCAAGCCTTTGAAGAAATGGTATGCAGACAAGGGCATACAGCAGGCTTTGGAATGGTGTGAGGAAGGCAGAGACCCAAATGCGTGGATCGACCTTGAGATACTGACTGACCGGGTACTGACGGCAGATGAGCATAAAACCATCAGAAGCCTTCACCCGGGGATCATAAACATAAGACCCATGATCAGGAGCGAAGAGACGGAAGTGATGAGCCCCGAAAGCAGGGAGGGAAGGAAGATAGATGAACTGTTCAGGGATTATTACAGGTACAGGATGGGGACCGATATACCCGATGAGCTGATGCAGGCATTCCTGGAACTGGTGAATGACGAAAGCGGGCAGGATGATGGGGAGGAGGGGCCTGATGAGACCGAAGCTTCTTGAGATAGAAGGACTCCAGAGCTTTACCGATACACAGGTCATAGATTTTGAAAAGCTTGGCGAGACAGGTCTGTTCGGGATATTCGGGCCGACCGGGAGCGGTAAATCCACCATTCTCGATGCCATAACATTCGCCCTGTACGGCAGGGTCAAAAGGGCTGAAAACGGCACGCAGGGCATCATCAATTCCAGGTGCGATACTGCCCGGGTGGCATTTACCTTTGAATTGGGCAAGGACAGTAATAAGAAGACTTACAGGGTAGAACGGACATACAGGAGAAGGAAGAAATCTCCCAACTCATGCGAACCCAAAATCGCACGTCTCATCGAAGTGACCCGGAACGGCGAGATCCCGCTGTGCGACAGGGCCACAGATGTATCCAACTATGTCAGGGAGCTGCTCGGCCTGAATATTGAGGATTTCACCCGGGCTGTGGTACTTCCCCAGAACAGTTTCCACGAATTCCTGATGCTGAAAAATTCCGAGAGAAGATCCATGCTCGAAAGGCTTTTTTATCTTGAGGAGTACGGAAAGCAGCTGAATGACAAGATCGGGCGCAGGATGTCTTCGCTCAGGAGCCGGATAGATATGCTGACCGGTGAGCTTGCGGGCTATGCAGATGCTTCTGAGGAGGCCCTGAATGAGGCAAAGACTGCCATGGAAACCGCGCTGGAAGAGAGAAAGAATGCGCAGAAGGAATTGAAGCGGGTCGAGAAGTTATTTAACGAATCCAAAGAGGTATGGGGTCTGGTAAGCGAACTGGAGGATCTCAAAAGGAAAGAAGACTCACTCAGACTGGCTGAGNCGGAAATATCGAAGAAGAGGATCCTCCTGGAAAAGGCAGTGAGGGCGGACAGCCTTGCAGAAATAATCAGAAGGAACAGAGAGACCGGACAAAAGCTCAATGAAGCAAAAAAGCAACTGGACAGCATAATGGCTGTTTTGCCCAAAGTCAGTGACCAGCTCGATCAGACGAAATCGGAGTATGAAAGGGTAAAGCGTGATGCGGCTTCAAACCAGCAGAGGCTTGTGGAACAGAGGACCAGGCTGAAGGATGCGCTGGGCGTAAAAGCTGAACTGAAGGTGCTGACTGACAGGATCAGTGAACTTCAGATTTCTGTGAATGAGAAGAAAAATGCAATCGGAACAAAAGAGGCGGAAATCGCACAGGAAAACACGAAGCTGGGTGATCGGGAACAAAGGCTGGAAGCCCTCGTTGAAGGATCTGAACGGCTCAGGACCGAACCGGAATACAGGCAAAAGATGCAGTTGTGTGCGACGCTGGAAAAGGATGCTGCCGCACTGGATAAAACCCTGGATCAGCTCATGGCAAGGAAGGGCAAAGGGCAGGAGACGATAGATAAGCTTGAAAAACAGCTTGCGGAAGTAACTGAAAAAATAGCCGAAAGTCTGAAGAGGCAGGAGGAATTGTCTGACTCCATAAAACTGCACGAATCCAAAAAAGCAGGCGACAGGGATTCAGTTATGAGATCACTGGAGCAGGTACACAAAGCCCGGGGCATATACCAGNTACTGAAGCTGAGGGAGAACGAAGCAGAGCTTGCCAGGGTCAGGGTGGAAAAGCTGAGGGCTGCCTTCGGCGAACACAAAATGAAAACTGCTGAACTGGAAAAGGCGAGAAATGATGCTGAGAGGCTATATGACAAGTGCCGCAGGTACCTGGAGGAGTGCCGGCTTGAGCTTGACAAAAATACCGCCCGACTTCTGGCGAAAGAGCTGAAGGAGGGACAGCCGTGCCCTGTCTGCGGTTCCCTGGATCACCCCTCGCCTGCAGCACATAGCGGGTCCGACGACGGTACTGCGCCTGAACAAAAGGTCGAAGCGGCACAGCGCGGACTCGATGAAGCAGAGGCAGCCCTGAGAGANGCAGAAAGAAAAGCACTGATTTCCGCTGAGAGCCTGAAGACGATTTCAGACCAGCTGGATCAGGCGGTCATGGAGCACGAGAGGAAGAACAGGGATCTGGAGGATGAAAGGCAGAAATTGCCTGATGAGTGGAAAACCCTGGATTTGGAACAGATCCGCAGCGAGATCGAAAAGACTGACTCAGATCTGAGAAGAGGGCAGAAGGAAATAGAAGAATGGGAAACGAAAGCTGGTGAACTCAGAGAAAATGCGGAAAAGCTGAGTGATGAACTGGCAAAGCTGAGGATGGACGAAAACAAGATCAGGACTGAACTAAGAGTGAACAGGGAAGCCCTTGCGCAGCTTGAATCAGAACTGAAGCAGGCATCGGAAAACCTCACACATGTACGGCGGCAATTGACAGAGCAACTCAAGGGGTATACGGTCACGAGTGCTGCAGCAGAGCTTGCCAGACTATCTGAAAATGACCGGAAGCTGAAACAGATAGAGGACGAGATCAGGAAAATCAGGGAAGAGGCGGAGAAAACGAAAGCCCGTATCAGTGTGCTGAACGATGAGCGCAGCAGGCTCGATGCAGACAGGATAAGACTGGAGGCTGACATATCCGGCCTGTTGTCGCAGAGGCAGGAAAAGGAAAAAAGGCTGTATGAGCTTTCGCAGGGAGCGGACATAGAAGAAGGGATAAAGCAGATAGATGATGAACTGGATAAGCTGGTGCAGGCTGACAAGCGCTA
>JGI24712J26585_10001692_pt1 | contig 18669 bp, 15 predicted proteins | sample BioPla3DNA2_FD_26585 | JGI IMG/M metagenome (IMG submission 26585) | reverse complement strand
GGTCCTCCATTAACAGCTCAGTAAGTCTCTCAATATCAAACTTATGTTCAGGTATAACACATCTGTTTGCTGCACCTGCCATTGTCGGGATCATAGCTGTAAATCCTGCATAGCGACCAAATACCTCAACAACCATAATCCTTTCATGTGAACCTGCCGATGTTCGCAAAGTATTTATCATATTGATTGTACGGGTTACACATGTACTAAATCCTATACAATAATCTGTTCCGGGAACGTCATTGTCCATTGTTTTTGGAATGGCTACAACCTTTACACCCTCTTGATAAAGACGTACTCCATAGCTTAGAGTGTCATCTCCTCCTATAGGAATAAGATATTCGATTCCAAGAAACTCGAGGTTTTTAATAACTTCCGGAGTTAAATCATTAATATCTTTATTGTATTTATCTCTTAAATGGTCTGGTACTTCATCTTTTGGAAGATGGCTGGGACGAGTGCGAGATGTATGCAAAAATGTACCACCCGATCGTCCTGCTTTGTTTACAACCTCTTCTGTTAAATGAATATAGTTATTTGAGTTATCAGCCTTTTTGTCACGTATTATGTTCAAAACTCCAGCCCAACCTCTTTTAAGACCGATTACATTGTAACCCTCACTAATAGCCCTTAAAGTAATTGAACGAATTGCAGGATTAAGACCAGGAACATCTCCTCCACCTGTTAAAATTCCAATTGTTGTTTTTCCTTGTGCCATAAAATTATGTTTAAATTTTTTTTTGATAAAACGTCATAAATATAGCGATAGATTATGAGTTTTTTAACTTATAGAAGATTTTTTTAGGTCACATATTGTTATTTTTTTGTAACTTTGTATGGTTTTTAGTAAATTTGTTTTCATACGCTCTCGTTCTGAATAAGAAACGAGACATTTAAAAAGCCAACTATATCATGGCGTAGTTGGCTTTTGTTTATTGTTTTGTCTTCTTATATCATTTTGCGATATCAAAGGCTTTAATAATATTTCCTCTATTATTATATCCTATTGTCTTGTTTTCAAAATATTCTATTATCTTTTGTTTCTCTATATCATCTTCAAGTACTCTTATATAATCATAAATCTTTTCCCAAGTCAAACGAAAAAATTTACTTTTTTCTGTTTGAATTATATGCTTACCGAATCCTGATTCAATATCTTTCTCCCGAGAACTTGGAACAAGATTATAAAATTCAAAATCAACTTTAAGTTGATGTGCAATCCAATTGCCTAAAAGCCAGAAACGCATTAGTTCGTATCGTCTATCTTTAATTACTACAGTTTCATAATCTGATCTGAATATTTGTCGGAACATGTTATTTCCGCCTGTTTCATATTGTTTTCTGTTTTTGGGATTACTTGGCTTAGATTTATTATTTGCATTTAACTTTGCTTCTATAAAATACAATACTTTATCTGTCTTCACTATAATATCTGGCTCTGAACCTCTTCTAATAATTTCTCCAAACTCTTCACGTGCTTTATTTAATAACGTCCAACTCGACTTCTCTTTAGGAGAATATGACCATAGTATTAGCTCAGATTCATTTATTTTTTTGTTAGATAGTTTTGAAAGAAAATCTGTAACAAGCCCTTGTCTATCAAGAAACCTCATAACATTCCAAGTCAAGGCATCTTCACTATTATCTCTCGCAATACGGCTTTCTCTCTTGACCTTTTTTATTTCTTCAAACAGTTGCTTGTCTGAACTATCATGCCACAAAAGATTTTCTTTCTCAGTTTCGTACGCAAAAGTCGAGGGAGAAATATAAATTTTATGAGTACAGCATTGATATTTTTGCTCTCGTTTAAATGTTTTCCTTTGTCGAACAACTTTAAAAGAACAGCCTTTAACTGGACACTCTACTGAATTAGCGTCAATTTCTATTTTACTTTTTAAATCTTTTAGTCCGTACATATGTCAGTCTTTTTTTAGTCTATTATTATTAAATGTTTTGTATAAATTAGTATTTGCTTTAAATTTTTATTTGATTATCCCCTGTTTATAATACACAACAGGAAAACAAGTCAAATAAATCAATCACGCACACAGCGGACAGAATAACCGTGTGATATAGATCTATATTCATTAAATACATTTCCGCTATCATAATACATAATACGAATAGATGCCTTTGGATTATCAATTCCATAATTTCCCGAGGAACTCCACCAATTACCACTCTCACCTATAACACCGAAATATCCACCTGCAGTGGCGCTACCCCCTAAAGCTGTAAAACCAGATTCATTTGTTGCTCCCTCATTTGGAGACATCCAGTGAGCTGTTCCCACTTCTTTTAGTTTACCTCCTGCATTGCCTCCTAAGCCAATATAATATATTAACTGATTCCACTCTGAATGACTTGGCAAATGCCAACCTTCGGGACATATTCCCTGTCCTCCGCTTGGAGGATTAATACTTACCTCTCCTCCCATTGCAGCAACCCAGTTATACAATACACCATAAGTCCTGTAATATGCAGTAGCTTTGGCTTCTGCAACACTCGTTCCATTATAATCATATACATAATAGTATGGCGTGGTATCTGAATTTGTCGTTGGTCTAACTACACTCGGCAAATATCTTAAGTTTTCAGCCATCCAAACTTGATTTCCTATTTTTACTATCTTGTAATAATTACCGTCTCTTAAATCTGTAAACACACTGCTTAAATCTTCAAGAGATTCTATTCTTGCCAACAGAGCATCTACATATGCTTTTGTTGCTGCATCTTGTGCACTTACCGGGGTTGCAAGATTGGTTATATTTAAATTATTTGCATCCATAGTAAAATCGCTTATAGCTGTAGGTCTATTAGTTAAATCCGTGTAATTCTTATCCCATGAGGTAAAAGTAGGGTCAGTTTCTGTTTCAATATAAGCGCCTAAGTCACTAATTTGACTTTCTGTAATTGAAATTCCCGTTGATTTATCCCATTCAGTAAAAGTGGGATCAATTTCTGTTTCAATATAGGTACCAAAGTCGCTGATTTGGCTTTCGGTAATTGAAATACCTGTTGATTTATCCCATGTAGTAAAAATTGGGTCGGTTTCAGTTTCAACAGTTTTAGCATATAGAGCATAAGGCACACTTAGCAACTGGCTTGTGGTTGTAATAGAGTAGCTTACTCCACCCGTTGGATCGGTTTCTGTTTTAATAAAATATGGTCCGTTCGCCCAGTCAATTGTAGCAAAATTGCCGCTTAATACTGAGCCTGCACCTATTTCAATACTTACTAAGCCATTGACATTAGTAGTTGGCGTTTGAGTTTCTGCATAAACAATCGTACCAACAGCGGAGCTTCTCAAAATGCTTATCTGCATTCTTATTTGCGTATTTGCAACTAACACATCGCTGCTATTACGTATAACTGCCTGATAACTAATTTTTTCAGGAGTTTGTGCTAGCACAGATAAAAGGTACAATGCAAAAATTGCAAGTACCATGATTGATTTTTTTAGAATTGTGTTCATATTTTTATGTTTTAAAAGTTTATTATTCATTGTTAATTAATTTGGTGATTGGTGGTTGGTGGAAGTGTTGCCACCTCCAAATACTTTTAGCTTTACGGGAGACGCCACAATGTGACGTCTCTACAATACCTTGGCATTCAACTAAGTAATTGTTCACTAATTATCATCTTTTTATGATTTTGAATGTTTTTAACTCCTCGTTTCCTTGGGTTACTTTTACAAAGTAGGTTGTAGCTGCATAGCTACTAATATCAATTTGGGTTTCTGTGCTTACTAACTCCTTTGTTTGTAAAAGCTTGCCGTTTATATCGTAAAGCTGATAAGATAAATCTTTAAAGTTCTCATATTCAACTCTCAACTGCAAGTAATTGCTTGTTGGGTTGGGATAAGCATAAACCGAAAGATTTATCTCTGTGTTCTCAACTCCAATCTCTACTGAAATTTCATAGGGTTGCTGTACACCTTGTGCCACAGAACCAGTCGCTCCAGTGTTAGTAGTGTAAACAACCTGTCCTACGGAGTAGCTCACTGAGCCTCCGCTACCGGAAGCATCTCCGCCTGCGGCGTTAATGCTTGTTTGTGCTTGCAACCCAGAAAGAGTTAAAAGGTGAAAGGTAAAAGTTAAAAGTGTTGTCATCACGTAAACTTGCACCTTATACCTTACACTTTGCACCTCCGTTGTAGCTTTTTTGTTTCTCATATATTATTCTCCTTATGTTTATGGTTATTATTAATACGTATATAAAAAAATAGCGTGGTCATATTGCCTACACCGTATCCGAGGTCCGACCAAGAACCCTACAAACAAGTCTAAAGCAACGACCACGCATTAGCGTGACGTTTTTGCTTTTTTCCTGTTTGTATTTGAAATTTGGTCGGTTCCGAACACAGAAATCGGCTAAAACGCTATATTATATTTTCTTTATTTCTACATAGTTATCATTTTAAATTTGTACTTTCGTTTGTTTTATTTCTTAATTTATGCCTTATATGTTGTTACCACTTCGGTTTCGTTTTTTATACTTATCACCAGCATATAATTTGTGAAACAAATTTTTCGCATTTGTAAATATATGATTTATAAATTAAATTCAACTAACAAATGCAAAATTTTCCTTATTTTATAACTCCTAATTCAAATTTACTCAAAACAGAATTCTATTGTAATTTTCAAAAGTAATATATTTCACTATTGAGAATTTTATGAACTATTTTACATTTCGACAAATTTAACGTTTATCATTCTATATCAATTCATTATATAATGTATAATTTCGCTTAAACTCAAATAATGTGATTTATTTTACATTAAGGAATAATAAATCACACATTTAAAAAAGAAATATTTATTTAAACTGAATATGAATTACTTAACAACCCCTACTCTATGCTTAAATTTCGTAAATGAAACTTATCTTTGCTAAGGCAAAATAAATTTAGCATGCTTTAACAGATAAACTATGAACCATAAGGAGGTAGCCAAAGTATTAAATGCTCGAATAATTACAGGAGAAGGCGGAGAGCAAACAGAGTATCAGTACGTATTCGCGTCGGATTTGATGAGCGATGTATTAACAATCGATACCGAACATTTGATATTACTAACGGGGTTGGCTAATCTTCAAGCCATCAGAACTGCTGAAATGTCGGATATCTCGTGCATTGTATTGGTACGAGGTAAAAAGGCAACTGAAGATATGATTCAGTTAGCAATTGAAAATGAGCAAACAATAATTGAGTGTAGCTACTCAATGTTTAAAGCTTCGGCTCTACTGTATAACGCTGGACTAGAATCTTTATATTAGAAACAATGCAGTTCGAATTCAAAATTATGGGGGGCGATTTTGCTAGTGCCGGTACAGCTTCAAGTGAAGTTAAAAAGGTTTTAAAGCAAATAAATATAGATCCCAAGATTATCAAACGTGTTGTGGTAGCTCTGTATGAGGCTGAGGTTAATGTGTGTGCTCACGCCTATGCTGGTAAAGTAGAAGTAAAAATCACACCCGAAGAGATAAACATAACCATAACGGATAAAGGTCCTGGAATACCAAATATTGAAGAGGCGATGGTTGAGGGATATTCCACAGCAAGCCCTGCTGTACGAGAAATGGGATTTGGCGCAGGAATGGGATTACCAAATATTAAACGAAATACCGATAAAATGCATATAGAGAGTGTTGTAAATAAGGGCACAACTCTCAATTTTGTAAATTACCTGAGTAAAACAACATAATTTACTTTTTGTAGAGACGGAGCATGCTCCGTCTCTACTTTACAAACTTTTAACTCAATATATATGAAAGAACAAGCTTTCCATCACGCACTAAAAATCGACAATGAATTATGTTTTGGTTGCACACATTGCATGACAGCGTGTCCAACCGGAGCAATACGTGTACGTGACGGGAAGGCTAAAATCTACGAAAACAGATGTATTGACTGCGGCGTTTGTCTAACGGCTTGTCCTGCAAAGGCTATCAGTGTTGAACAAGATGATTTTCAAATGATTTTTAACTATAAACGCAGGGTTGCCCTTGTTCCATGTGTATTATTGGGTCAATTTGATACTGATATTGATATACGACAAATAACTGCAGCTCTTTATGAATTAGGTTTTACCGATGTTTATGAAGTTGAAAATGGAGTGGATTTTCTTGTAGATAATATTAGGGATTATATGACTGAAAACGGTGATACAAAGCCTCTTATATCATCATATTGTCCTGCAATAGTTAGATTAATACAGGTAAAATTTCCATCATTAGTCCAGCACCTTATAAAACGCAAACAACCACTCGACATTGCTGCAATCTATTATCGCAAAAAGTTAGAAGATGCTGGTGTAGAACCAAATGATATAGGAATTTTCTATATCACTCCTTGCGCAGCAAAAATTGCAGCTATTAAAAGCCCTGTTGGCGAAGAGCACTCATCTATTGATGGTGTTATTAATATGAATTTTATTTTCAATAAAATATCGTGGATTCTTAAAAACAATAAGAACTTAGATTTCAGTGATATAGAAGCCTCTAAAATACATCATCGCAGTATTCGTTGGCCTCTAACAAACGGTGAAATTGACAGATTCGAAGGACGTTGTTTGGCTATTGATGAAGTACATAATGCCATTGAATTTTTAGAAAAATTAGAGAACGACGAAGTTACCGACATTGATTTTGTGGAAATTCGTGCATGCGATGAAAGCTGTGCAGGCGGGATACTTACAGTAATAAACAGATTTATTGCAGTTGAAGGGATTAAAAAACGTTCAAAAAGACAACGTGAAAGCCTGATGATAAATCCCGTTGAAAACCCTATTTTAGATGAGAGAGAGTATTTACACAACAAGTGCATTATTCACGACATACAACCACGCTCTATGATGGCTATTGACGAAGATATAAATAAAGCCATAAGCAAATTGGAAAAGGTACGGCGGTTGATGTGCTATCTGCCGGGAACCGATTGTGGAATGTGCGGAGCACCGTCATGTCAATCTCTTGCCGAAGATATTGCTCAACGCAAAGCGCAAATGTCGTACTGTGTTTTCGTACGAACACAAATGCAAAATCGTGGGGCTTTAAGTCAGGAAAGAAGTGTACAGTTAATGCGAAAAATTTGGGGTAAAAACTGCTTCGAAAGAGATTGTACAAAACGTGGAGCAAAAAATGCAAATAAGTAATGAAATATAAATCAAACTTAATAATATTCAATTAATTATGCAAGTACAAGATATCGTAGATAAATTAAACCTTACTGTTTTGGCAGGAAGCAAGGGCTTAAATCGCGAAGTTACCGGCGGATATGTTTCCGACCTTTTAAGCGATGTTATGGGATTTTCAAATGAAGGTCAAGTTTGGATTACCCTACAAACGCACAAAAACGTTATGGCAATAGCATCACTAAAAGAGTTGGCTGCAATTATTTTAGTAAAAGGATTTCAACCTGATGCAGATATGGCAGAGCAAGCCGAGGAAGAGCAAATACCTATTTTAGCTACAGACGAATCAACATTTGATATAACAGGAAAACTATATACCCTTTTAAAATAAATGCCTTTATATAAAGCTGATATGCACATACACACAGTTCTTTCGCCTTGCGGAGATTTGATGATGAGCCCACAAAATATCGTGGAACAAGCTCTATTGTGCAATATCAATATATTGGCTATTACCGACCACAACTCTACAAAAATGTGTAAAATAGTAGCCGAAGTAGCTGAAGAGAAAGGCATTACTGTTATTCCAGGGGTAGAGATAACAACCAAAGAGGAGGCTCACTGTTTAGCCTATTTCTATAACTATGAGCAAGTTAATGAAATTCAAAAATATATTGACGAGCATCTGCCATTTATACAAAACAGTACAGAAAAGTTTGGTTACCAATTAGTTGTGGATAAAGACGAGATGATTGTTGAAGAGGTTGAAACCTTGCTAATTACTGCTCTTGACGTTTCAATAGATAAAATTGAACAGAAAGTTCATGAAATAGGTGGAGTATTTGTTCCTGCACATATCGACAGACCAAAATACTCGATTTTAAGCCAGTTAGGATTTATCCCCCCAGATTTGCGGTTTGAAGCATTGGAGCTATCGAGATACACAACAACAGAGGAGTTCGGAAAAAAATTCCCCATGTACTCGAAATTTACATTCACACAGAGTTCAGATGCACATTTCATAGAAAACATTGGAGACGCATATACCATTTACAATATAGAAAATCCAACTTTAGAAGAGATAGTAAAAGCATTTAAAAATCAAGATAATAGAAAAATAGAGGGTTTTAGGAACAAAGCTCAATCAAAGTAAAGCAATATAAATGAAAGACATAGCCTTACATATATTAGATGTAGCGAACAACTCTGTTAGTGCAAAATCACTGCTAACAGAAATCACTATTGACGAACAGCCCGAAGCTAACACCTTGACTGTTACCATAAAAGATAATGGAAGGGGAATGTCTGAAGAGATTGCAAAAAGAATAGTTGATCCTTTCTACACAACACGAACAACCAGAAAAGTTGGATTGGGAATCCCTTTGTTCAAACAAAATGCTGAGAAAACAGGAGGATATTTAACTATTGAATCAAAAGAAGGTGTAGGCACAACAGTTGTTGCAATGTTTGTATACGACAATATTGACAGACCCCCTGTAGGAGACATTGCGGGAGTTATGACAATTCTCATTACAGGAAATCCAGAAATTGATTTTATTTATACGCATGTATTTAAAGAAAAAACCATTACCTTTGATACTCGTGAAATAAAAGAGGCATTAGAGGGTACGCCTATCAATAACCCCCAGATAGTGAAATACTTAAGAGAAATGTTTGAAGAAAACATTCATGATATAATTAACAATAATTCAAATTAATAAAAACAAACAAAAATGGCTAAAGTAAAATCATTGGCTGACCTACGTAAAATGAAGGAGGACCTTCAAGCTAAGGTACACCTTCGTGAAAAAGGCGACAATTATGAAAGCCTTGTACAAGTAAAAGTTGGCATGGGCACAAGCGGAATTGCATCAGGTGCCAAAGAGACATTCAACTTCTTTATAGAAGAACTAGAAAAACGAAGTATTGAAGCCGTGGTAACTCAAACAGGTGATATGGGCTACAGCTTTGCTGAACCAACTGTTGAAGTTACACTACCAGGCAAAGACCCAATTGTATTTGGCGGCGTAAATACCAAAAAAGCTGACCAAATTATTGAGTCATACATTAAGAATGGAGAATTGGTTGAAGGTATTCTACCAGAAAACTACGATACTATTGATAACAAATAACGGAGGAAACGCAACATGGCAAAATACTCGATGCATATTTTAGTATGCGGTGGCACAGGTTGCCGAGCATCCGAAAGTGCTGCAATAACTAAAAACTTCAAAAAACAAATTGAAGAAAACAACCTTAGCAATACCGTACAGGTTATCGAAACAGGTTGTTTTGGATTCTGTGAAAAGGGTCCTATTGTTAAAATTATGCCCGACAATACTTTTTACGTACATGTAAAACCAGAAGATACGAAAGAGATAATTGCCGAACATATTATCAAAGGACGTAAAGTTCCGAGACTTCTTTATGTTGATCCAAACAAAAAAGAGACAATTGAAGACTCAAAACACATGGGTTTCTATCGCAAACAGTTACGTATTGCTCTTAGAAACTGCGGATTTATTGATCCTGAGAACATTCAAGAGTACATCGGTCGCGAAGGATACGAAGCATTGGCTCGCTGCCTTACAGAGATGACTCCACAAGACGTAATCAAAATAATTAAAGATTCGGGCTTACGCGGACGTGGCGGTGCAGGCTTCCCTACTGGTCTAAAATGGGAATTTACAAGCAAATATCAAGCAGACCAGAAATATGTTGTTTGTAATGCTGACGAGGGCGACCCCGGCGCATTTATGGACAGGTCAATCCTTGAAGGTGACCCACACTCAGTTATTGAAGCAATGGCTATTTGCGGATATTCAATTGGTGCAACAAAAGGTTTAATTTATATCCGTGCAGAATATCCATTAGCAATTAAACGTCTGCAAATTGCAATTGCTCAAGCACGTGAATATGGCTTGTTAGGTAAAGAAATTCTAGGAAGTAAATTTGATTTCGATATTGAGTTGAAATATGGTGCTGGAGCATTTGTTTGCGGTGAAGAAACAGCATTAATTCACTCAATGGAAGGTAAACGTGGTGAACCTACCGTAAAACCACCATTCCCCGCAGAATCAGGATATTGGGGCAAACCAACAAACGTTAACAACGTTGAAACATTTGCAAATATTCCTGTAATTATTCAAAAGGGAGGCGCATGGTTCAGATCAATTGGTACTGAAAAATCTCCAGGAACAAAAGTATTTGCTCTTGCAGGAAAAATCAACAACGTTGGTTTAATTGAAGTACCAATGGGCATCACACTTCGTGAAGTTATTTACGAAATTGGTGGCGGAATCAAAGATGGTAAAAAATTCAAAGCTGTTCAAACAGGAGGTCCATCGGGCGGTTGTTTAGCCGAAAAACACCTTGACACACCAATAGAATTTGACACCCTTGTTGCAGCAGGCTCAATGATGGGTTCAGGCGGTATGATTGTTCTTGATGAAGACGACTGTATGGTTTCGGTAGCTAAATTCTATCTTGAATTTACAGTTGAGGAGTCTTGCGGTAAATGTGCTCCATGTCGCGTAGGAAACAAACGTATGCACGAAACGCTTGGCAAAATTTGTAAAGGACACGGAACAATGGAAGATTTGGAACTTCTACAAAATATGGGTCGTGTTATAAAAGACACCGCTCTTTGTGGATTAGGTCAAACCTCTCCTAACCCCGTATTATCATCATTGGACAACTTTTGGGATGAGTACGAAGAGCACGTAAACGAGAAAAAATGTCGTGCCGGTTCATGTAAAGAGTTAATGCAATATTTCATTAATCCTGATAATTGTACCGGTTGTACAGCATGTGCACGCGTATGTCCGGTTGGAGCCATTACAGGCGAACGCAAACAACCACACACCATAAATCAAGATTTGTGTATCAAGTGTGGAGCATGTATTGAGAAATGTAAATTTAACGCTATATTCATACAATAGGAGGAAATTGACAATGCAATTTGTAAAACTTACGATAGATAACAAACAGGTCGAGGTACCTGTTGGAACAACAATCTATAAAGCAGCACGTAAACTAGGGATAGATATTCCGGTTTTGTGTTATATGAATCTAGAACACTTGGGTATCGAAAATAAACCAGCTGGTTGCCGTATATGTGTTGTAGAAGTCGAAGGACGCCGTAATTTAGCTCCATCATGTTCAACAGATGTTACTGAAGGCATGGTGGTTCGCACAAACACAATGCGCGTTTTAAATGCACGTAGAACAGTTCTAGAGTTTATACTCTCTAATCACCCGAAAGATTGTTTAACTTGTCCAAAATCTGGAAAGTGCGACTTACAAAATTTAGCAATTAAACTTGGTGTTAGAACTATTCATAATGAAGAGATAGCCGAAATGTCAAAACATAAAACCGACTACTCTCCTTCAATTATTCGAGACCTTGATAAATGTGTAATGTGTCGTCGTTGTGAAACTATGTGTAATACAGTTCAAACTGTAGGTGCATTAAGTGCTGTCAACCGCGGATTTACTTCTGTTGTTGCCCCTGCATTTGAAATGGACTTGATTAAGTCTAGTTGTACATATTGCGGACAGTGTGTTGCTGTATGTCCAACAGGAGCATTAACTGAGGTTGATCATACTCCAAGACTTATTCGCGCACTTGCAGATAAAAAGAAAACTGTTGTTGTACAAACAGCTCCTGCAGTTCGCGCAGCTTTAGGGGAAGAGTTTGGAATGCCAGCAGGTACATTGGTAACTGGTAAAATGGCTGCTGCATTACGTCGTTTAGGTTTTGATTACGTATTCGACACCGACTTTGCTGCAGACTTAACCATTATGGAAGAAGGTACCGAGTTGCTCAGCCGATTAACTAAATTCTTGAATGGCGAACCAACTAATCTACCTATCTTAACATCATGCTGTCCAGGTTGGGTTAATTTCTTTGAACAACAATTCCCAGATATGCTTGATATTCCATCAACAGCACGTTCGCCACAGCAAATGTTTGGAGCCATCGCAAAAACTTACTTTGCTGACAAAATTGGTGTAAAACGTGAGGACTTGATTGTTGTATCAATAATGCCTTGCTTGGCGAAAAAATATGAGTGTCAACGTGATGAATTTAAAACAGACAATAATCCTGATGTTGACTTCTCAATATCAACACGCGAGTTAGCTCACTTGATTAAAGAAGCTAACATGGACCTAAATAATATGCCTGATGAAGATTTCGATAGTCCACTTGGAGAGTCAACAGGTGCAGCTGCTATCTTTGGTGCAACTGGTGGTGTTATTGAGGCAGCATGCCGTACAGCTTATGAAGTATATACAGGAAAAAAACTTGAAAAAGTTGATTTTGAACAACTTCGTGGCCTTGAAGGAATCCGTTCTGCATCAATTGATTTTAACGGCTTCAAAGTTAATATAGGTATTGCTCACGGTTTAGGTAACGCAAGGAAACTGTTAGAAGAAATCCGCGCAGGAAAATCAGAGTTTCACGCAATTGAAATTATGGCATGTCCTGGTGGATGTGTAGGCGGTGGTGGTCAGCCATTACATCATGGTGATTCTGAAATACTTACAAAACGTGCAGCAGCTCTTTATCGTGAAGACGCTAACAAACCAATCCGTAAGTCACATGAGAACCCAATGATTATTGAACTTTATGAAAAGTTCTTAGGTAAACCAATGAGCGACAAAGCGCACCATTTATTGCATACGCACTATCAGGATAAATCTCCTAAGATTAAAACAAAAAAATAATTTAAAAGAATCCGATTTAATAAATAACGATATGGCTGAATTAAAAGTTGCGTTAAAACACGCAGAAGTTGAACAATTAATAGATGTATGTCGCGAGTTTAACAACAACCCCGGCGAATTGATCAACGTGCTTCATCGTGCACAAGGAATTTTCGGTTACCTGCCGGCAGAAGTTCAGGAAATAATTGCTCGCGAACTGAATATACCTGTTGCAAAAGTTTACGGAGTTGTTACGTTTTACTCGTACTTTACAATGATACCTCGCGGTAAAAACCCAATCTCAATTTGTACAGGAACAGCATGTTATGTACGAGGTGCAGAAAAGGTTTTAGCCGAGTTCAAACGAATACTTAAACTTGATGTAGGCGAAACATCAGCAGATGGTGAATTTTCACTCAACTGCCTTCGTTGCGTAGGCGCATGTGGTCTCTCTCCTGTTGTAGTTGTAGGCGACAAAACCTATGGACGTGTTTCTCCCGACCAAGTAAAAGAGATTCTAAAAGAGTACGGATACGAAGCAAAATAAGTTTTGTAACTGCCTATAAATAAATGTTATAGGTTTTGATAAAAAAATCCACTAATTTTTTAAGTTAGTGGATTTTTTTACAATTAGAGATGTACAGTTACGAGTTACGAATTACGAATGGAACACAGATGACGTAGATATAACGGATTTTTCACAGATTTTTATCCGTGTAAATCTGTTTAATCTGTGTGTTCTGTGTCCTATTCATTCGTAATTGATTTCTTACGCTTTTTTAACAAACTCCGATTTCAGCGCCATAGCACCAAATCCATCAATTTTGCAATCTATATTGTGGTCGCCGTCGGTTAGGCGAATGTTTTTTACTTTAGTGCCAGCTTTTATTGGACGTGGCATTCCTTTTACTGGTAAGTCTTTGATTACTACTACCGAATCGCCGTCTTGTAGCTCATTGCCATTGGCATCAAACACTTTGCTTGCATGCTCTTGCGCGGCTTTTAGTTCTGCCGGATCCCACTCGAAAAAACATTGTGTACACGCCCAAAGTGCACCGCTTTCGTAGGTATATTCTGACTTACATTTAGGGCAAATGACTGCTTTACTCATAATATTTTGAAAATCTGTGTGTTAATAAATTGGTTGTAAAGATAAGGATTATTTGGATACCCATATGTCTTTATGTAAATTTGAAGTTGTACTTCAAATTTACATAAAAAGAACAAATTACTTATTTATCAAGTTCCTTACACAACATCAACGGGTTCTTCCCTATTTTCTGACGAAACCGCTACCTGTGCATTCCTAATCATAAAATGTAAACGATTATAAATGTTGGCTTCGCTCATTCCGCTGTCGAAATCTAAAAACAGTAGGTTCATATTGGGATAGAGTTCTTTTGTTCTTTTCTCTATTCCTTTGGAAATTACGTGATTAGCTATACAGCCGAACGGTTGCAAACTGATTACGTTGTTTATTCCGTTGTGTGCGAATTCTGAAAACTCGGCAGGAATGCTCCACCCTTCGCCAAATTGAGCGTTGGTACTTATTATTTTTGATGCATGTTTTGCATCTTCGTGAACGTTGGAAATTGGGAAATAGAACGGATAATGGGAAATTTTAGATTCCATCTTACGGATAATTCTGTAAACCAATTTCTCTACAAAATTCATTACAAACTTTGGCGTAGTGCGCTCTTCAATATTTCCTTTAATTCTGGCTTCACTATTGGCGAAAGCAACAATAAAAAACTTGGTTAGTGGCGGTAAAATAGCTTCTACTCCTTGCTCGACAAGCCAATTAACAACGTGCTTATGACCAAAATCGTTGTATTTTACATAGATCTCCCCTACTACACCTATTCTTGGAATCTCTTTCTGGTTGTTGATACTCAAAAACTCATCTGCTGCCTGTTCAGCCAAATGATAAAAACGACTAGCGCGACTGTTTTTTCTGAGAGCCTCTACTCCTAATTCTAAATACTTATCTCTCAAGCGTTTTGCTCCGCCTATTTCTGTTTCTCTGGGTGCCGTTGAGTAATAAAACTGTGATAGACAGTCAGCATAAACCATTGCACATAAAATGGCACGAACACACTTTCTCCAGTTTATCTCAAAGCCTGGCTGATAGTTCAATCCTGCTGTGGTTGAGACAGTTACAACAGGAATATCTTCAAATCCTGCAGCTATCATTGCTTTTTTTATCAAGGCTACATAGTTTGTTGCTCTGCACTGCCCGCCGGTTTGAGTTACTGCCAATGCTATTTCATTTCTGTTGTATTTGCCACTCTCTAAGGCTTTCATTAAGTCTCCTACAACTAAAGTAGCAGGGTAGCAAATCTCATTGTTGGAGTATCGCAATCCATATTCAACTGATTTTAAGTCGCTTGGTGGTAGGTTTTCCATTTTATAGCCAATTAACTCAAAAGCAGCAGGAAGAAACGGCGAATAGAAATCTCCAAACCACGGTCCGAGAAGCGTTCTACGTCTATCCTCTTTCTCGAAAGGTGGCGTGTGTACAGCGATATCTTTTTCGTAAACCTTGTCCTCGTGTTTAAATTTCAAGCTCTCGATAAGCGAGCGTATTCTTAAACGAGTAGAACCGATATTGTTAATGTCATCTACCTTTATTATCGTTGCGTTTTTGCCTTTGCGGTGTAAGATGTCATTTACTTCATCGAGAATAAAGGCATCGGGACCACAACCGAATGAGGTTATTTGAACGTAATGTACATTTTGTGGCGCTCTGTTTGCAGTCCATAGTGCAGATTTGAAAATTCGGTTGGTGTAAGCCCACTGCATAATGCTTTGCACATCTTCAGGGTCGGCTTGCAGATGACGAACAACGTCTTCTGTGATTACATCTGCTCCAAAATCAGCTACTAAATCGGAAATCTTGTGCTGTATCAATGGGTCGATATGGTACGGTCGCCCTGCAAGCAGTATAACTAAACGATTTTCTGCAACAGCCTTGTCTAAAATCTCGTTTGAACGTCTGTTTAGTTGCTCCTCATAGGTTTGTTGAGCTATTAGGGCGTTCTCGAATGCTTTATTGATTTTTCTTGTATCTATTTCAGGTATAAGAGTTTTGATATACTCTACGCACGATTTACGCATCAACTTTTTATCGGCAAATGTAAATGTGGGCGAGTCAACAGGAATTCCGAACTTTTCCTGTGGATTGATAGCACTTTTAATAACATCTGAGTAGCCTGTAACAATCGGACAGTTGTAGCTGTTATTGGTCTTTTCGTCCTCTTTGTTTTCAAAAACCACGTAAGGTATAAAAATTCTGTCAACCCTTTTGTCAACCAAGTTGTAAATATGTCCGTGTACGAGTTTTGCGGGAAAGCAGATATTATCAGCCATTACCGTGCCAATGCCTGTTTCGTACATTGCCATAGTGGATTTATCGGAAAGCACGATTCTGATTCCGCACTCGGTTAGCAAGGAGTGCCAAAAGGGATAGTTTTCGTACATCCCCAATGTGCGAGGAACTCCAAGAGTGATTTTTCCATCTTCCAAAACAGCGCGATTGAACAGCAAATCGTATTTTTCGGTGTGCTGATTTGCTCCCTTTACAGTGGCTTCACCTGAATTGTTGAATATTTTTTCGCATTTGTTGCCAGAGTAAAATTTATTGTCGTTATCGAATTTGAATTGGGTAACTGTGCAATTATTTTCGCATCCTTTGCAAACTGTTTTTCTTTCGGAATACTCTTTCAGCTCGGAAATGGTTGCCAATTTTACCGTAGTTGTTTGACCCATTTCAAACTTTTTACTTGCGTACTTGGCAGCACCGTAAGCTCCCATCAGTTCGGGATAATCGGTAACCATAACCTCTTTACCTAATTCTAACTCCAATGCACGAATTACGGACAAATTTCTAAACGTGCCTCCTTGCACCATTATATGGTTACCTAACTCTTTGATATCTTTGAGTTTCAATACTTTATTCAGACAGTTCTTTACGATAGAGTAACCTAATCCTGCTGAAATATCTGCTACGGAGGCTCCTTCACGCTGTGCTTGTTTCACTTTGGAGTTCATAAAGACAGTGCAACGTGTACCTAAATCGCACGGATGCTTGGATTTCAGAGCTATTTTTGAAAAATCGGGGACTGAATAGTTGAGCGAATTGGCGAAAGTTTCAATAAATGAGCCACAGCCCGAAGAGCACGCTTCGTTGATTTCCAAGCGTTTAATAACTCCATTTTCTATAAAAGTGGCTTTCATATCTTGCCCGCCGATATCCAAAATGAAAGAAACATCTTTGTTGAAATGGTGGGCACTCATATAGTGAGCAATCGTTTCGACCATGCCCGAATCGAGATGGAACGCTTTTTTGACTAAATCTTCGCCGTACCCAGTCACACAGCTACCGAGTACATTCATCTCTATTCCAGCATCTTGCGTTTGTTGGTAGAGTTTTTGCAATCCAACAGCTACGGCTTGTAGCGAAAGTCCTTTGTTTTTAGTGTAATAGTCGTAAAAAACGTTTCCTTTTTCGTCAGTTGCGATAATTTTCGTTGTAGTGGAACCGCTGTCGATACCGATAAAACAGTTTGGGTTTTTAATGTCTTTAATGTCTATTTTAGGAAGTTTATATCTTTCCTTTGATTTTAGCCATTCGGCGTACTCATCATTATCTTTGAAAAGGAGTTTTAATTGAGTGTGAACACTTTTGATAACTCTTTTTACCTCCCTGTTGAATATTGAGATATATTCAGAGAGCGGCTTGCTCTCTTGCTGGTCGCTTGCAACGATAGCTGCGCCCCAAGCCGGAATTACTTCTGAGTTTTCTGAAATCACAATTTCAGAGCTATCCATTTTCATTTCCTCAATAAATGCTTTTCGCAGTGATGGGATAAATGTAAACGGACCTCCGCAAAGGAAAACCTTAGCCTCAGGTTCGTAACCTCTTGCTAAAGAGGTTATTACTTGCATACTTACTGCTCTGAAGACAGAAGCAGCTATATCGGCTTTACTGGCATTTCTGGCTAAAAGATTTTGTACGTCTGTTTTGGAAAAAACGCCACAGCGAGAGGCTATCGGATAGATTGTTTCGGATTGCTCTGCCAATAAATTAAACTCATCAATATCGACATTGAGTAACGTAGTCATTTGGTCTATAAATGAGCCTGTACCACCTGCGCAACTTCCGTTCATTCGCATGTCGGGAGTTTTACCGGGCTTAAAGAAAATCATTTTGGAGTCTTCGCCACCTATATCTACAAATGTCTTTATATCAGGAAATTGGCGTAAAATGACTTCACAAGAGGCTACCACTTCTTGGACAAAAGGGACTTTATAACGTTCTGCTACTCCCATTCCAGCAGAGCCAGTTAAACAGAACTTGACAGGGCAATCGCCAATTTTATCCAATATATCAGATAAAATCTCTTTCAAATTTCCCAGAACATCGGCGTAATGTCGGCGGTAATCCTTGTATATGATTTGATTTTGTGAATCGGTTACTACTACCTTAATAGTCGTAGAGCCTGCATCTAATCCTATATTGATTGGCTGTTTTTGGGGACTATTTTTAGGAGAATTATGTGATAAATTCATAATGTTTGCCGTGACAATTGACTCATCTTGTGTTGATTAATGGTCTTTACACGAAAATTTTATTGTTACGACGAATTTAATGATTTTATTTAAGGTTGCAAAATTAAAAATGAGACTGTCTTCACTTTGATATACCATCTTTTATTATATCTATGCCTATATATCAGATGTTTCTGCTTTCACTCAAATAGCCACTATTAAAGAAAACTTTTTATTTTATTCTCTTCTTTATATATTTCTCAAGAATATAATT
>JGI24712J26585_10001691_pt1 | contig 18670 bp, 16 predicted proteins | sample BioPla3DNA2_FD_26585 | JGI IMG/M metagenome (IMG submission 26585) | reverse complement strand
GAACCCGGAGCTTCGCCAGTCAGCAGCAGCTCGGCGGCTGCTTTTGCGGCTCCTGCCGCACAGGAGCCGGTCGTATACCCGCTGCGCAGTTTCTTTCTTTTGATTTTGACGGCTTGTTCCATTTTTACTCTATTTCCTGTCCACAATCATGTACAGCAAGGCATTGACAATAGCGGCCGCTACATTGCTGCCTCCTTTTCGCCCCATAGACAAGATGCAAGGCGCACTGCTTTGGCGAATGAGTTCCTTAGATTGTACCACGTTTACAAAGCCTACCGGTACACCGATAATAAAAGCGGGGTTCAAGGTATTAGCGCTCATCATCTCGTTCAGCGCTACAAGCGCTGTGGGAGCATTACCGATAACAAACCCCAATTTTCCCGGCAACTTTGACGCCTTTATCATGGCTTCCCGTGATCTGGTGGTACCATTGAGTTTGGCCGCCTTAGCGACCTCTTCATCAGCTATCAGGCACTCAACTTGGCAGTGTAATTCATTTAAGGCTCTCTTGTTAATTCCGGCCATGGCCATGGTGGTGTCTGTTATTAAAGTAATGCCTTGGCGTAGGGTATCCAGCGCATGGGGAACTACCTCCGGCGAAAAATATAAGCTGTCCACATAATCGAAATCGGCTGTGGTGTGAATTACCCGTTTAATAATAGGCGCTAAAACAGGGTCAAGCGGACAATCTAATTCACTGGTAATGATATCAAAACTACGCTTTTCTATTTCCTGCGGTGGAATGTTTTCAATCATGTGTAGCATGGTTTATTTGCTCCTTTTGTTGCTCGGGGTGCTGGCAAGTGACAATCATCACCGGGTTTTGGGCGGTCATCAAGTTATAGTCACCAGTCTGACGGGCTTTGGATACTTGAAGCTGTATGATTTCTATCTGCTTAAAATTCATTGCTTTGACGCACCGCAGGGTTTCAGAAATGGATTCTAAAGCAATAAGTGTAATGACTATACGAATAGAAGGGTTTTTACTAATAAGCATGCGCACAATGGCTTCCATATTGCCGCTACTGCCGCCGATAAAGGCATGGGTAGGGGAAGGCAAGTCGCCGCAAGCGTCGGGTGCCCAGCCCTCAACAACTTGCAGGTTATAACAGGCATGCTTTTGAGCATTTTTCTGAATAAGAGCGCAGGCGTCTTGTTTTCCTTCAACCGCATATACCCGCCCCTTAGGACAGGCTTTGGATAGCTCAATGGAAACCGATCCGGTACCGGCGCCAATATCATAAACAATTGCATCAGGGGGAAGTTGCAATTTTGAAAGGGAAACAGCCCTAATTTCCGCTTTGGTCATGGGAATAAGTTTATCACCCATTTCTCTCATAAAAGCTTCATCCGGCAAGTGGGGACAACCTGCGTTTCTGGCGTTCGGATTAATAATCAGCACGGAGCTTAGCGTATCAAAGTATTCATTTTTCAAATCCTCCGCAAGACCCGTGGAGATGCGTTCATCAGGATAGCCGAGCCTCTGCCCGACGTGCAAAAGTACCTTTCCCAAGCCCGCTTCAAACAGCCGATGGCACAGCGCTTGCACGCCGTTTGCGCCGCCTACCAAAGCAAAAACCTTGGAGTGGTGCGAAACGGTTGCCGCAATATCAGCTTCACGACCATGCAGGGAAATGACAAGGGCATCGTCCCAAGAGGTTTGGACTTTTGCGCACAAAGCTTGTAAAGAGCTGATGCCGGGATGGAGAACTACCTGAAAATCTTTAAGTAAAGGCAGTAGTTTTTTTGCGCCGGAATAAAAACCGATATCCCCGGAAAAGAGTACTGCCGGGTTTTGATAACAGGGATTATTTTTGATAAAGGCATAGATTTTTTCCGGAACGATGCATTCAAAACTGGGTTTTTGTGTCTGGACTGCTTTTATTAGCCGAGGGGCGCCGATGAAGCAGTCAGCCAACTTTAGAGCGCTAAGCGCTTGTCCCGTTAGGCATTCCAAGTTACCCATCATTCCCATACCGATAAGGTGAACGACAGGCCTTGGCCGTACCTGAAAGCGCTCCTGAATGTGCTCAATTGCCTCTTGCAGACTTTTACCCGATACCTTGGGCGGTCTGCCGATAAGGATCACTTGAACGTCTTCTGCTTTAGCGGCATCCAACTTTTCTTGTAAGCCGCCGGCATCTCCCGATTCTTTGGTCACAAGGTAGCGGATGTTGTTGTCCCTTAACATGGCTTGATTCATTTCCATGCTGAAAGGCCCCTGCATGGCGATGATTTTTTGTGGTGGGATTCCGCTTTCCTTGCACGATTCCAAGGCCTCCGGTATCGGAAGAACACGTACAAACAGACGTTGCTGATACTCTGGAATGTACGTATATGGAGCCAATTCCTTGCTGCCGGTGGTCACTAATATGTTGCCACAGATAGTTTGTAAATGTTTTGCTGCTTGGGCAATGGAATCCACATACACAATATCGCCTGTTGTTTGGGTTTCTTCACGCACAAGGCGTAAATAAGATAGACCCGCTGCACGTGCGGCGTTTACAATATTGTCTGTTACCAATTGCGCATGAGGGTGGGTGGCATCGACTATGAGAGAAAAACGCTCTTTTTGAAACAGAGCGGTCATGGCCGCTTCATCCATACGCCCTGTAGAAACCTTTAAGTTATCCCCCTTAGGCGTAAGGTTCTCTCCATAGCTTGTAGCGACGCAAACCAAGGTTTGAAGGCCGGCTTTGCCAAGATACTCTGCCAGCTTTCGTCCCTCTGTGGTACCTGAAAATAAGCAAATATCATACATCACGGTATCCTCTTTCGGTGACCATCTGACCATTGATGAGTTTGGTTTGGGCATTGCCGATAAAAACAGTGGTGAACATATCAACCTCCATATCCCGAAGCTCGCCAAGGGAAGTTAATTTATGGCTCTGTCCTTCCCGGCTAATGTTGCGTACAACTGCGCAAAGGGTCTCCGGCTTTTTATGCTTGAGCATGATTTGACAGGCACGACTTAAATGGCCTTTTCGCTTTTTTGAACCGGGGTTGTAAAGCACGACGCACAAGTCTCCCTGGGCCGCTGCCGCCAATCTTTTTTCGATAGTGGCCCAAGGTGTTAGTAAATCGCTCAAGCTAATCACGGCAAAGTCATTGGTTAGCGGCGAACCCAACAAAGCCGCACCGGTAGTAGCGGCAGTTAAGCCAGGAATCACCTCGATTTCCGGTGTGGTTTGCTCACCCCTTAACTCAAGAGCAAGGCCTGCCAATCCATAGATACCCGGGTCACCGCTGCAAATAAGAGCGGTTGGAATGCCGGTCTTAGCCCTTTCAAGGGCATAGCGGCATCGCTGCACTTCTCCGGTCATGGGGGTTTCGTAGTATTCCTTGTCTGGAAAATATGGGCGTACCAAGGCATTATATACCTTATAACCCACGATAAGTTCGCACTTTTTTAGTGTTTGAATAGCCCTGACGGTCATATCTTCATAGGCGCCGGGGCCTATGCCTATGACATATAACTTGCTCAAAATTGCACCTCCCATATTTTTGTTGCCACGGCCACAGTAACCCCATTTACACCCGTTTTTGGTATTAGGAGTTTATCATCATGCATCATGGCGGTACGTTCACAGATGTTATCTACTCCTGTGGTTTGTTTTACAAAAGTTGAGGCTGTAAACTCCCCGCTGAGTGAGCTCAATTGCTCGGCAGAGTAAAAGGTCAAAGGCAGTCCCCAACTTTCGCAAAAGGATAGAAGCCCCGCTTCTTTCTTTTTAATGTCTATTGATGCTACTTGCTGTATGGCTCGAACATCAAGACCGTGTGCGTGAAAGGTAGTTTTGACCGCATTTTCAATTTGAGCAGCGGTGGCGCCTTTTCGGCAGCCAATCCCCAGTGTCAGTACTTTAGGAATAAGGCGCAGGGTACGGGGATAGGGTTCATGGGCATAAACTGAAAAGGAAATACCGATTGGTCCTTTGTCAGCAACAATTAGCCCTACCGGCAAAGCGCCGCTAATGGGAACTTCCGCCTGTATAGGAATGTCTCTTTCTAAAATGGCGGCGGATATTTCTTTGGCTATCTGCATACTGCTGATAACATAACCCTGTTCCTGCGCCCATTCGTCTACGGCAAAGCGTCGGTTTATGTCAGTAGCGGTAGTAATAATAGGCAGGGCGCCAATGGCTTGTGCAATTTGCTTTGTCAAACGATTTCCGCCGCCGATATGGCCTGACAGTAAGCTGATGGCATATTTGCCGGCTACGTCCACACAGACCACTGCAGGGTCTACAGTCTTATCCTTTATAAGAGGCGCAATGTTGCGCACAGCGATTCCGGTCGCCGCAACGAAGATGAAAGCATCTGCTTGGCGCCATAAATCACGAATGATTTTTCTGGAATCACGGTTCAGGAACTTTATTCCCTCTACTGAAAACCGTTCCGGCGCAAAGATGCTGCAGTTCCATTGAGACTCAAGCGAAGCTTTGATTTTCTGGCAGGTATGAATCCCTTGTCGGGTATAGGTGAAGAAATACGCTTTCATGGCATGGTCGCTTTTCGGTAGGCAGTAGAAAAGGAAGGGTCATAAAGCCGTGAGCGTTTATAATCATTTCCGAGGAAATCGCCCACAAGAATTAAAGCCAAGTTGCTAATACCGCACTCCTTAGCTGTTTGCGCCAGCGTAGACACGCTGCAATAATGTATCTCTTCATCCGGCCAGGAGACCTTATAAACGATTGCCGCCGGGGTGTTGGGGGAGTACCCGCCTTTCAGCAATTCCTCTTGAGTATCTTCAAGTAAGCCCGCCGATAAGAACAACACCATGCTTGCTTGGTGGCTTGCTAACGAAGCTAAGCTTTCTTTTTCGGGAACGAGGGTTCTTCCGGACATACGGGAAATAATCACTGTTTGTGAAACCCCTGGCAAAGTAAACTCGGCTTTTAGTGCAGCGGCTGCCGCACAAAAGGAACTGACGCCGGGGCAAACCTTATAAGGGATCCCCAAGGCTTTTAGCGCATCAAACTGTTCCCTTACAGCCCCGTAGATACTGCTGTCGCCCGTGTGCAACCGCACGGTTGTAAGCCCCTTTTTTTCCGCCTTTTCCATGACTTCAAGGACTTGTTCCAGTGTCATTTTAGCGCTGTTATGGATTTGCGCTTCAGGCTTTGCATATGTAAGCAACTCCGGATTAACTAAGGAACCGGCATAAATAATGACATCCGCATCCGATAGAAGCTTAGCGCCCCGCACGGTGATGAGGTCTTTGGCTCCGCTGCCTGCGCCTACGAAATGTACCATATTATTTCTCTCTTTCTTGCTTGTAGTTTAAGGCCTGTTGATAAAAATTCACGGCAAAATCAGGGTTTGCATAGAAGGGAAGGTGCGGAAAGCCGGCATATAGTCTGTTCGTACTGTGAACGCATGGCCAGCTACGTCCGGAAGGTTTTTCGGCAACAAATCCGTTTCCGTTGTGCGTGCAGTCGTAATAATGAAACTCATGCCCTCTGATAAACTGTCCTTTTTTGCACAATAGGTTGTCCTTGTTTGCTGTGAGGGTAAGATAACCGAAACGCTGCAATTTTCCGGTATTGTAACATTTCCCGGGCAAAAAGCCCACCATGGGCTGCTCGTCTATTGATTCTGTCAGGTACATAAAGCCCCCACACTCGGCGATGCAAGGCAGTCCTTTTTCCAAAGCTTCTTTGACGGATTTTAGCATAGAAAGATTGTTTGATAAAGCTTCTGCGTGCAGTTCGGGATAACCACCACCAAAATAAATGGCATGGCAATCCGGTAATTGCTGATCGGACAAGGGGCTAAACGGAATAATTTCTGCTCCAATGTCTTTAAGTAAATTTAAATTATCTTGGTAATAAAAGCAGAATGCACTGTCTTGGGCAATGGCAATGCGAACAGGCGCCATGGGATTCATTAGGAGCTTGCCATGTTCTTTTATGGTGGGCGCTGTGCTCGCCAACTGTAACAATCCATCCAAATCAATGCTGTTTTCCGCTTGTTCAGCCAAAAGCTTTAACTTTTCCTTGATATCCTGTATGTCACTTGGCGCAACCAAGCCAAGCTGTCGGTTGTCAAAAACCACTTCCGGCATGGGAGGAAGGTAGCCCAAAACTTTCAAACTTTGACCAAGGTGTTTTACGATGGACGCTTTCATCTGTTCATAGCTGTGCTTGGTTACTTGGTTTAGAATCACTCCCTTGATGTAACTATTTGGCATGGCATCCACAAAACCTTTTAATAAAGCGATGAGCGAGTAGGCCATGCCCCGGGCGTTTACCACCAATACGGCGGGGGTTTTAGTAAGCTCAGCAACATGGCGGCTGCTTTTTTCGCTGCTATCAAAGGTCCAGCCATCATAATAGCCCATAACCCCTTCCAAGATGGACAAGTCTGCTTGCTTACCATGATGAGATAGTAAAGATAGCAAAGTATCTTCATTATAGAAGAACAAATCCAAATTGGAGCCCTTAGCCCCTATCACTTGTTGATGAAACAAAGGATCTACGTAATCTGGTCCGCACTTGAAAGCATGCAGCTTAAGCCCTCGATCGATAAGGGCTTGCATGACTGCGCAACTGACGGTGGTTTTGCCACTGCCGCTTTGCACTCCGGCAAATAATACACGGGGAAGACTCATGTCATTTCCTTTCTATTTCCGCTCCCTAACTTGCGAATGAAAGACTCTCTTGAAAGAACAGGTTTTTTGACGGATTTGGCGTATTCAAGCAGTTCGATGTATCTTGCGTTCTGCTCCCTGATGGGGGTTCCTGAATGCACAAACACCGGAGCTTGGTCAATGAACTGTTTTGCCTGAGCAATATGCGCATCGTTTATTGAAGAAAAGGCAGGAGCCATGACCACATGGTCCGATAAAACCCTTGCCACCTGACTGTCGGCGTCATTTTCAAAAAGGATACCGGTTGAGAAGGGTAAGCCATATTTTTGCATGAGCCGGAACAAGGGGATTCCCATACTATTTCCGGCCAAAATAAAAGCCTCTGGTTCTCCTTTCGGTTGTGTTAGCTCTACACTGCCAAAAAGGGTATTGTAACTGCCCGTTTGCAGATTATAGAGCTCACACATTTTTTCATCTAAAAACACTTCATCCGGTGGACCGGCTACTTTGATACGGTCTCCCTTTACACAGATTAACCAGTCAGATATTTTGGCCGCCAAATCAATCTCGTGTAAGGATAGTAAGACTGCCACTTGTTTTTGGGATGCTAAAGTTTGCAGGATATCCAACAATTCTATTTTATGACGAATATCTAAGTAAGAGGTTGGCTCATCCAGCACAAGAACTTCGGGTTGCTGGCAAAGTGCCCGTGCCAACATGACTCGCTGGCGCTGTCCGTCGCTAATTTGGGTAAAAAGTCGATATGCCAAATCTTCCGCACGTACCAAGCGAAGGCTATCCATAACAATAGCTTCGTCCTCAGGGGTGAGTTTTCCAAAGGCGTTGGTATAAGGGTAGCGCCCCAAGGCAACCACCTCATGGCAGGTCATCAGTTCGGGAGCAACTCTTTCTGTTAGCATGACAGACATGCGCTTTGCTAATTCCTTGTTGCTCCATTTTTCAATATTGCGCTGATCCAGAACTATCACTCCGCCGATTTTCTCCAAGTGACGTGTAATGGTTTTTAAAATTGTGGACTTACCCGAGCCGTTGGGACCAATGAGGGTAACAATTTTTCCCTTTTCAACGCCCAAGTCTATATCGCTGATAAGTGACTTTTTGTTATAACCAACCGATAACTTTTTAGTTTTCACCTGCATGTTTAACTCCTCTCCCGCTTACGGCTAATCATCATAGCGATGACAACAGGAGCGCCGAACAGGGACGTAACAGTGCCGATGGCCAGCTCCGTGGGTGCAAAGGCTGTGCGGGCGATTAAATCACAAAACAGGCAAAATACAGCCCCGCACAAGAAACAAGTAGGGATAATGACAATCGGCTTGCCTGATTTCATCAAGAGTTTTGCGATTTGCGGAACCGCAATGCCAACAAACGAGATGGGCCCTGCAAAGGCGGTGACACAGGCAGAGAGAACGCTTGAGATAACAATCAATGCGGCCCGAAATAGTTTGATATTAATGCCCATGCTTTTTGCGTAGCCTTCTCCCAAACGATAGGCATTCATGGGCTTGGACAGTAGGATGGAAAACAGCAAAGAAATCCCAACAATAATGCAAATAATACCTAAGTTTCCCCAAGCCGCTCCGGAAAAACTGCCCATCGACCATGAAGTAAGATTAGCAATGTCATTGTCTTTAGCAAAAGTAATAAAGAAATTGGTGATGGCCGAGCAGATATACCCTACCATAATACCTACAACCAACAACATGGGCATGCTTTTGGTATATCGGGAGAAAATCAAAACAAAGCCCATGATCAGCATGGAGCCCGCAAAGGCGGCCAACACCAAAAGATAGGGGGGGAGGGTACCATAGGCTCCCACCACAAAGATGATGACAAAACCCACGACCATCTTTGCGCCTGAGGAAATGCCTAAAACAAAGGGACCGGCGATAGGGTTGCGGAAAAAGGTTTGCAACAGGAAACCACTGACAGATAGGGCGCCGCCCAAAATAGCGGCGGTCAGCAGCCTTGGCAAACGGATTTTCCAGATGATATTGTGTTCCATACTGCCGACTTCAGCGTTACTTAGAATGATTTTAAATGCATCCAAAGGCGGAATGTCCACGGTTCCCGTATTGACATTCATCACGATGCTCAGGGCAAACGAAATGAGTAGCCCAATAATAACAAATTGATATCTGATAATCGTGGCGAGTTTAGCCTTTTTCATACCAACTCCTTCTCAGGACCTTTTTTCCTTAATGCGGTTTGCCCAAGAGAGCCCATGGTCTCTAACATTTTCATTCAAACTAAAGGACTGAATGGTTTTACATTTTTTCACAGGCTTCACCATTCTTGGTCGGGGATTTTTTGGAAAAAGCTGTTGGACGTGCTTGTAGAATCCTGCGTGAATATATCATACAGTTCTTTGACAGCATCGCCGAAGCGGTGGGAAGATTGGTACAATGCACCCGATGCAGCATATACTCTACCTTCCTTGACGGCCTTGAAATCGCTGAGCAATTCACTCTTAGCTAAAAATTCCGTCATGTTCTTTGGGGCAGTATCAATGGCGGCGTTGTAAATGAGGCAGTCCGCATCTCTTGCAAGCGCATAGAAAGCCTCCATCTCCATGGTGACAGAGGCGGTGCTGGAGGTTCTACTCTCTGGTCCAAGATATGTGCCTCCTGCCAAACGGATAAGGGCTGGAATATAATCACTTGCGGGTTTTGATACTACGGCTCCATTGGAATTAATATAGAAAAAGGCGATGCTAATGGCTTGAGTGGCGTCTATCGTAAGGGCTTCAACGATATCCTTTTGCACTTTGAATATCTCTTGCGCAGCTTCTTCTTTGCCCAATAATACACCGTATACTTTGATCCATTCGGTGCGGCCCAGAGGATGGCTTTCCAGTCCCGCCATGTCAATGAACATAGGAATGCCAAGCTCTTTGAACTTTTCCTGCACTTCCGGCGCATGTAATATCATGGTCGACTGCACCGTCAAGTCACATCCGCCGGAAAGCAGCAACTCATAGTCCGGTGCGCTGTATTTACCGGCATATAGCAAAGAGCCATTTCCCATCGCTTCTTTGGCAGCCGGAATGTGCCAAGAATCTATCTTGGTGCCCGTAAAGCGCAAATTGGGAAGCGCACCGATGGAATCAATCAGACACATAGCGGCGCTGGCAACCAGATAAATCTTATCAAGTGGCTGATAAAGAAGAATAATATTTTCGGGCAAACCATCCGGAAGAGTTTGTTCTTGCGGCACCAGCAGATAGTTTCTGCCATTGGTAGTCTGAATGAGTCTGAAACCACCCTCATACATCCGAATGGCCATGTTGTGTGCGTATTCCAGCTGCATATCTCCAAGATAATTCAGCCCGTCAATATTGAGCTGTTGTATGGTGGAGGAAGGAGCTTGAGTTTTTTCGGGCTTATTAGAATTCCCCATCATCTGTGTTGCGTCGGTACCGTCAGTAAATAGGTACAAGGAATAGTCAATCCAGCGGGGCTGGCTCATGGCTACGGTTTCGGCGCTAATAAGGGTTTGACCATTTACTGTAAGCGGAAGGGTAAAGGTGGAATCGCCGGACGGGTTTTCATTCAGATAAATACTTTCATCTATTTTTACTTGCGTATAGTTTGAGGAACTAAATGAAATAGTGGCAAGACCGGTTGTTTCATCAAGGTTGGTTAGGCTGATGGTTGTTCGTCCCGAGCCGCCGGTAAAGGTAAAGGAAGCAGTGGTTTCTGTCTTCACAGGCTCTAAACTCTTGGAATCAAGCCGTATGGTCCGATTATACCACAGTTTCTTTTTGTCGGACCAGGTAGCTAAAGGTAAGTCTTCATCCAGCGCAGAGATAGGAAGGACAGTGGTTGCCTTTCCATCATCATCCGGCAAAAGGGCAATATGCTCACTTATATCTGCTTGTAGCGCATCTTTAGCCAGTCCAGAGTAAAGAAAACCGTATTTGCTGTCTTTAATGGTGATTTCCGCTTGCATTTTACCGTCTGCAACTGCAAGGACACAATGCTCAATTTTAAGTAAAGGGGAGTCCGTGTGTACTGCAACTAAGTAGCGTCCATCATCTATCACAAGGGGTTCACTTTTTTGAGGGGTTTGTTCTTCCGGACGCAAACTACCGGAAAGAAAGGTCAATTGACGCTCATACCATTTCTCGTATTTTTTGGACCAAGCGGCAACTTCTACCGGTTTGTCCAGTACAGAAATAGGTACCCGGAACGTATAAACGGATTGGGAACTATCTTCCGGTGGTATCCAGCTGTTTCGTGGAGCCGCATCCGCCTGCGTTACCGTGCCCGGGTATAAATAACCATAGTTTTTACTGGACAAGGTTAGAATAGCTGTCATTTTTCCTTGCTGTACCTGAAGTAAGCAGTTGGTAATGCGAAACATTTTACTGGAAGAATGTACGCCAATGCTGTATAAGCCGTCTTCCGGCACCTGTTGTGTCGCAAGGGATGAGGAAGTACCAAGAGAAAATAATATAGTCAGAACAATAAACAAGCTGATGATTCGTTTCATTTCACAAGACCTTCTTTCGATAGTGGGGCGGCAGCGTAGCTGCCGCCCTAAGTTACCTAATTTAGCAGGCTTATAGTCCTGCCTCTTTGATGGTAGCATCCAAGTGCGTAAAAATAATTTCGACAATGGCTTCGTTCTGGGCAAGGCCAACTAAGCGGTTTTCAACCTCAAAACCGGCTTGGGTGAATAAGGTATTCCAGGAATCTTCCTCATCGCCGGCCATGTCGTTGGTGGCGTGGTCGCCAGCGACGATCATGAAGGGATATTGCACTACTTTTTTAGCGCCAAAGGCTGTAACGTTGGCAATAACTTGGTCAATGGTGGGGAAACCTTCCACAGCGCCGATGAACACATTTTCGTAGCCCTTAGCATGCAGAACATAATTGAGAGCGGCGTAAGTGGCGTTAGCATAATGATGTGAGCCATGCCCCATCAGAACAACAGCAGTATCTTCCTGGCCGATTTCAGCAATGGCGGACACTAAAGCATCCACCACGGCGTCATAGTCTTCGTTGTAGTAAATGAGCGGTTTTCCAAGAGCAACTTTTTCAAACTTGTCAAGGTAGGGGGTCACTTCGCTTACAACATCCTCGTATTCGTAGCCCGGCATGACCAAGGTGGGTTGAATAATCAACTCTTTTACACCGTCAGCCACTAATTTATCCATCGCCTCGATGACGTTGTCGATTTTCAGCCCGTCACGTTTCTCTAAAATATTGATGATTGTTTGTGCGGTATAGGCTCTGCGCACATCCCAGTCGGGATGGCGCTTTGCAATGGCTTCCTCAATGGCATCAAGGGTAAGCGCCCTGTTTTCGTTATAGCTGGTGCCAAAGCTGACCACGAGAATGGTTTTCTTGGGCGCTTCCTTGGCTAATCCCGAACAAGCTGTAAGAAGCAGCATCATAATCATTAAGAGGGATAGTGTCTTGTTCATTTTACAATTTCCTTTCTTGGTTGTTGTGAAGTAACGTTTCTTTATCGACACATTGTCCACTCCGGCCGAAAGCAGATATGTGCGGAATAAAGCCAAAAAAACCTGCTTTTCCGAAAAAGCAGGCTCAAACACCATTGTCGTCATATAAAAACACGGATGTCTTGGGCAAAACGCTTTCTTCGGAAGCATTGCACCGGAACATTCAGCAGGTTTCCTGGCTTTCGACTTATTGCTTAGCGGCGCCTTCTCACAAAACGCAATGGCTATTGCGGCAAGCTATTCGATAACAGTGACCGGATCGCTCGGGATTTGCACCCGATTCCCTTTTACCTTGGTTTTTACCAAGCACTGAATAACCTGATCAAATACTAGTATAATTGTATGAGATGCGCTTTCTGTTGTCAAGATACTTTTGCGCCCAGTTTAACATGATGCACCACAGAGAGGAGACGGTATTAGGACGTGGTGTTGATTTCTCGAACTCAATGGGTGCCCACCTCGTATTTTAGGTCATATTTTTCTAATTCTGCGCAAATAGTTTGAATATGGGGACATTTACTTTTTATGCAGCTAGCAAGGTGCACTTTATCTACTTCCTCCAAAACCAGCCGTTCGAGTTTTTTACGCATACCTAGATCGTTAGCAAAATCGGTGTCGCAGCCGTTGCAGGGAAAGAATGCAAACAGCTTGAGAGGTATTTTTTCTCCCTTATACTGTTCAAAATAGCGCTCTTGTTCACGGAAAGCCCATAAACAAGCGGAAGCAGGGCAATTTGCCGCAACGTTGCCACACACTATGATCGCTATGCGTTTGATAGGAGTAACCGGTGCTGTTCTGGCCAGCGCCTGCTCTACTCGCTCTCTGTTTTCACCCATCCGGGACAGGATTGCTTCTTTGGTAATCTTCATGGTTATTCTCCTCTCTCTGTTACAGTACCATCATTTACTTCATAAATACGATGGCAAAAAGTATTCAAAAGCGCACTTGAATGGCTAATTAACAGCAATGAAGCACCTTGTTCCTGCTGTATACGTTCAAGCATGCGCATTATTTGTGCTTGGGAAATGGAATCTAACATGCTGGTGGGCTCGTCTAACACCATCAAAGCAGGTTTCATTGATAACGCACGCACAATGGCGGCACGCTGTAGTTCACCCCCTGAAAGTTCGGACGGGTAGCGTGCCAAGTGTTCCTCATATAACCCGTAAGAATGCATGGCGGTTAACAACGCATCCCGGGAAATGGGTATATGGTGGCAGATATATGGCTCCATTAGGCTACGCTCCAGAGTTAGGCGTGGGTTAAAGGATGTTTCTGGGTGCTGGATAATCATTTGCACATGTTGGTAAACGCTTCGTGGATAAGGAAAGCGAATAGCTACCCCATCAAACAGCACACGCCCACAATCTGCAGGTTCTATTCCGCATATCAATTTTGCCAGCGTGGATTTACCTGATCCACTGTGCCCCCACAAACCAACGGTTTCACCTGCTTCTACACGGATGCTGGCACTACGTAGAGCGTGAACTGTGCGTCTCCCTTGCCTATAGGTTTTTTTAAGACCTTGGGTTTCAATTCTCATACAACCAACACCTGACTTGTCTACCTTCTACGTCAAACATAGGGGGTTCATGTTCACAACGTTTGTGTGCTTGCGGGCAAAGCTGTGCAAATACACAGGTATCAATAAGAGATGCTGCTTTGGGTGGTGCAAAGCCGATCAGACAGTTGAAGCCATTATCTGGCTGAGATGCCAACAGAGCGCGAGAATATGGATGTAGCGGCTGGCTAAAGAAGCGCTTACTGTCAGCCACTTCTACTTGGATAGCAGCATACATCACTACAATGCGTTGGGCAATGGCTTTCGCAAAGCTGATATCATGGGTGACACACAATAATGTTTGTCGATCTAGTTGTTTAAAGGAATCAATCACCATCTGTATGCGTTTCTCATCAAGTCCTTTGGTAGGCTCATCAGCCAGTATTACTGCTGCTCCAGCTGCGGTGCCCATCGCAACCATAGCTCGTTGCCGCATACCGCCACTGAGCATATGTGGGTAGGTGTGTACGATTGTTTCTTCCTCTCCGAGCTGAAAACGTCGTAAAAGCGTTATGGCTTTCTTTTTCGCTTCTCTTCGCTTTCTATGGTTGTGAATCATCCAGCTTTCACCCACCTGATAACCTATACTAAGTAGTGGATTCATCGCATGACCAGCGCCTTGCGGTATATAACCCAGTTTTGCTCCACGGACATTACACATATCGCTCCACGGTATTTGAAGCAGATCAATGTTATTTAGTATTACCTCACCAGTACAATGGGCAGTGGGCGGTAATAAACGTAGAATGGCTTGTAGAAAAACACTTTTACCACTACCAGTTTCGCCAATAATTACCATTTTTTCGCCGTCAGCCAACATCATGGATACGTTTCGAACGGCGTGTGTGACACCAGTACTGTCAAACCATACTGAAAGATTACGAATGTTCAGCATACCTTTCTTCTCCTCAGTTGGTTGATATGCCCTGTCTATTTTTATTAACATAGCTCAACAGCATGAACCCCAACATACTTAGCGATATGCAAAGGATGGGGGGTGCGTACCACCACACATAATTGCGAATTAACCCACCTCTTGAAAACGCAAACTGTAAGATGCTTCCCCAACTTTTCTGACCCACAACCCCCATGCCCAGAAAGCTTAGGCTGCTTTCCATCATGATAGCACTGCCTACAGACATGGAGAAACGTGTCAAAGCAATGCGTGCGACGTTGGGCAACAAATGTACCCGGATAATGCGCCAAGGGTTAGCACCTATCATGGGTGCTAACAATATATATGGTTCCTCACGTAAAGACATTACGCGTGCACGAACCACACGGGCAGTGCCGGTCCAGCCTGTTAAGCAGATGATTAAGATAATATTTTTGATACCACCACCCAGATAAGCAACAAACACCATTGTCATGGGAAGCCCTGGCAGACACATTAAGGTATTAGCAATGTTCATAAATACGGTATCAACTCCACCCCGCAGGTAGCCACAGGCAATACCGATCAAAGTACCACCTAATGTGGCAACCAATGCTGCCAGCAATCCGACTGTCAGTGATACGCGTGCACCATAAATAATTTCGCTGAGGATATCCTGACCGATATCGTTTGTGCCTAAAGGGTGCTCAGCACAGGGCCGCGTGAAAGGCGCAGCAACGCGCTCGGACGGATCCCAAGGCGCCAGCCAGGGAGCGGCAACAGCTATGAACAACAAGGCGGAAACAATCAACAAACCTGCAAATGGTGCGGGATTATGGCGAATCCATTTACCGATGCGCTGTATCATCTGTGCACTCCCTCTCGGATGCGTGGGTCAATTAAAATGTTCAGAAAGTCTGCAAGCAAGTTAAAAAAAAGAACGCTAGCCGCGATAATAAGGATGGAGAACTGTAGAACCGGATAATCTTTTCCCTTTGCGCTGATCTGTAGCAGCGCCCCCATCCCACGCCAGGAAAAGACAGTTTCCATTACCATGGATCCTGAAAATATATGCCCAAACTGCATGCATAATAGGGTGAAATAAGGTGGTAGAATGTTTTTAAGCACGTGTCGTTTCAATACCTGTTTATCTGTCAACCCTTTGGATAATGCTGTCGTAACAAACTCTTGATTGGCAATTTGCATGGTATAGCTTTTCATATACAGAAAATTGCCCATGGAACGAAAGAGGACGAGGATTAATACAGGTAGTGACATATGCCGGATGACATCTACCACCTTTCTTATTCCAGAAAGACCACCGCTAGTCATAGAACCTAATGGGAACCAACGAAGGCGAAATGCGAACAGCATTAGAAACAGGATAGCGACAAAGTGGGCAGGGATGTTGCTTAACACAATAGCAACTGGTGTCATCAGCTTGTCAAGTCTGCCCCCGCTTTTCCAGCCTGCTTTGGCGCCCATAATGCCGCCGATTAGAGCGGATATCAGGATTACGGGCAACAGTAGGATTAGCGTCCATTGCATGTGATAGAGCACATAAGGAATAACCGGCTGTTTGGTAATGAAAGAGTAGCCGAAATCCAATTGTACGATACTAGTCATGTAACGAACAAATTGGATGTCAATTGAGGCGTTTAAGCCATACTCCTCTCGAATACGGTCCAGTTCTTCCGGGAACTCTACCATCAGGCGTGAATACTCTGATTCGCCTAGGATACCAACCAGCACATCCCCTGGCATTAGGCGGATCAGAAAGAAGTTGAGGACAATGACTAAGAAAAGAGTGAGCGCGGTTTGCAAAAGCTTGCGAAACACCCAGACGTTAAAGGAACTAGTTGCTTTGACCATGGCGCTCACCTTTTCTTTAAAATACAAATCATTTGGTGTACAGCGAAAACCAAGTTCTTCCGTTGATGACACCCCAGGAAGGATAGTAGATCCAACCATTTATTTTATCTGTTCTGTAGGGGAAGAAGGCCGTATCCCAACATAGTGCGGCGCCGGCGAAGTCCTTTGCGTTGGCTTGCTGCAACTGCTTGCAGTAAATGGCGTACTCTTCTTCCGTTTTTGCGTTCAGCATATTTTGAAACAATTCATTCATTTCTTTTCCTGGATGAACGCCCGCTTTAAGCCGTGAACTTTCCAACATGTAGTAGAATGCTGTGTTGAAGGCAGTGGTTGTACCAGACACAACGCCAACATAGACGTCATAATCGGGCGTAGATACACGCTGAGACCAGATATCCCTGTTGCTGAACGCGTCTGTATCAAAGTGGGATTTGATGCCAACTGCAGCCCAGTCTTCCATCATGACTTCCGCAATCCTGCTGTACATCTCAGGCCTCGTGCCGGCTTGCACAGTGATGCGCAGATCAAAAGGTTTTCCCTCTTTGTCCTCGACAAAACCATCGCCGTCTGCATCATAGTAACCAGCTTGGGATAGGATATCTTTAGCTAGACTCACATCTTGCTCAAGTGATGGCAATGTATCGTCAAAGCCACGGTTGGGCGGCGAAATGATACCTAAACTGGCAGGTTGGGCGAGTTCACCGTTGACGATGTTACCCAGCAGCTTGTAGTCCAGCGCGTACACAGCTGCCTTGCGAAAGGCTAAGTCATCCATGGGTGCTTTTGTGGAAAAGAAGTTGTAGAAATAAGTGCTATTGTTGATAGCCTTGCCTGAATCGATAGCATCGTTGCCTTCCAGTAGACTCATCAATACTGGGTCGATAGGATTGGAATAGTCGTAGATAGCATCAATTTCATCATTAGCTAATGCCATCACCATGGCTTCCTGGCCGCCGAAAGTACGGATTTGTACTTTGTCGATGGTTGTTTTTTCACCAAAGTATTCCTCAAACGCCTCATAATAAGATATTTGAGCATCCGCATCATAGGATACAAACTTGAATGGTCCGCAACCCATTGTGGTTTCGTCGCTTTGGAAGGTGGCAAAATCTTGTCCTTCAAATACACGCTTGTTGATGATAGGTGCCGTAATGGTCATGCTATGTAACGTAAATAAACTGGCAGGTTGTTCAAAATGAATTATTCCGTGTGTATCATCAATGATTTCTAGGGATTTATAATTCTTCCGTTTTAGCACATTGACAAAAAAGTCAAAGGAGAATTCTATGTCCTCCCTCGTGACTGTTGTGCCATCGTGCCATTTGGCGTCTTTGGGAAAGGTGACCTTTAAACTCAATCCGTCGTCGCTTAATTCCCAACTTTGAAAGAAATCGGGATGCAGTTCACCTTTTTCGTCTACCTTGAGCATATTGGAGCGTGTAAAGGAGTTGTAGTTCATGCGGCCAAAGGCGCCCACTGATGTTGCAATGCTGAAACCTTCCTGTTTGGCCAGTGTACCAATCCGTAGCAGGAGTACGTGTTTTTTCTCCTCCGCAGCACCAGCGATGCTACCATATCCTATTGCCTGAGTTAAAGTTAGTAACAGACATAGTACCAACAACTTACAAAGAAAGTTCGAAAATCTCTTCATGGTGACAAATCCTCCTTAAATTTATTGTACATCCGAGAAAACCATCATAAAACATCCGCTTTCCTGGTATCTTGGAAAGCGGATGTTCTGAACAAACATAGTACGCCGGGGCTGATATTGTAATAGCCGTAACACACTGCTCTTCAGATGAGTTGCTTTCTTCGGAAGATACCTCACCGTTCCATCTAAGCAGGTTTCCTGGCTTACGGATTATTGCTGGCTGTTCCTTCTCGTCTTTCGACAATGGCTTTTACAGTGCAGCTCCTCGTTTACAGTGACCGGATCGCTTGGGATTTTCACCCAATTCTCTTTTAACCCCTGTAACAGGGGCACTCAGACAGTAATTATTAAATTACTATAATTATAGATAGGTATGATAGGAAAGTCAAGGTGAATTTCACACTTATTTTAACACTCAACTATTATTCTCTTTCTGATAAAACTCCCTTTTCAATATCCAAAATCCGATCACAAACCTGATTTGCCAGAATTGAGTTGTGTGTAATAAATATATATGCTGTCCCGTGATTTTTTTGGTATTCTTTCAAAAAATGGATAATTTGCGCTTGGGTAATAACATCAAGCATGCTTGTCGGCTCATCCAGCAAAATCATCTCCGGCTCCAT
>JGI24712J26585_10001683_pt1 | contig 18720 bp, 11 predicted proteins | sample BioPla3DNA2_FD_26585 | JGI IMG/M metagenome (IMG submission 26585) | reverse complement strand
GGTTCACCTGGAGTGCCGCCAGCCAGGCTCTTTAATATGTCAATAGTGCTGTTAAACCAAATAGTAGCAACTTTACTGTATCCAGTAGGACTTAGGTGTAAATTATCAGAAGAAATATCTGTACTATGTACAAGATTTATATCACTAAGTTTGACAAAATAGACGTTTTTTCCGGCGTTGGCTTTTTGTTGTACAACTCCAGGAATAGTGGCATTATATTGTTTAACTTGTTCAGGAACGGGGTAATAGTCAGCCACAAATATTGTAATATCAGGTTTGAATCTTAAAATTTGGTCTATTAAACTGCTAAGCCCGGAAGTATTTATACCTCCTCCAAAAAATATATCGTTTCCGCCAATCCACAATAATACCACATCAGGGTTATAAGTATTCAGCCATTTGTCAATATTACTTGATATTTGTGGAATTGTCCATCCTGAATGCCCTTCGTGATTTCTCTGAGGTAATGAACTTGGCCCCCCAGTTTGTGAACCAACAAATTCTACATTAAGTCCAGCATTTTTATAGTGTTGATACAAGTCGGTGCGGTATCCGCCATAGCTAGGGTCTCCCATACCAGCAGTACATGAGTCTCCCACTGGCATTATTTTTATTGGTGCTGACTGAGCAACAGATTGAAAAACTGTTCCATTCACCATAATGATGCTGGAAATTAACAGTGCTAAAATCAACACCCTCCCCATTTGAATTCTGAATTTGTACATTATAAATCCTCCTTTTTAATTTATTATACTTTATATTGTAAAAATGTTAAGAAATTAAGGAACAAATTGATAAATAGAATTTTATTTTATATTGCCCTCTTAACTAATATTCGACACAAAAAAAAATTTAAAGTTATAAAATACTACTTTTTTTAATAGAAAAAAATACTTCAGTAATCAGGTCATCAGAAGACTTAACCTGAAAGGGATTAACCACATATACTTCATATGGGGATTTAGTCAACTCATATCCATTTTCCTCCACCCATTCACTAAGTCTAATATATAAGGAAGATAATTCTGAGAGACAACCCTTTAAAACAGATTTAGCACATAATCCACCAGGTAAAATCCGTGTTCCATTTACAGTTTCTTTTATTGGTATTGCAAATTCTAAATCATTTCCGTCAGGGTTAAATTCGGAATTATGGTATATAGTTATTGGTTTTCCCACGGGGGTAAGTTGTTCTAAAGCAATTCTTTCATAGAGTTTACCAAAATAATTTCCGTATCCCTGAAGAAAGTCTTCCTTAGTCATTGTTTTTCGTAAATACAAAATATTCATAGGTTCAGTTTCAACAAGTTCTACCTTTATGTTATCAAGATATGACATAATGGGTATATTATTTTGCAGGTTTGATATGTCATTATTAAGCTGATTAAGAGAATATTCAATGGATTTTAATTTTTTTTCCATTTCAATTTTTTTTAGTTTGAATTTTGAATAAAGAATTTCTTCAAATTGACTTTTATCTAATTCCACGGCTTCCTTTATCTCCCTAATTTCGTCAAGGGAAAAATGATAGGATTTTAACCTATTGATAAATAGCATGTTTTTTAGTTGCTTAATAGAATAGTATCTGTAACCTGTTTCGGTGTTTATTTCATCAGGTTTGATTAATCCAATTTCATCGTAGTAACGAAGAGTTTTTGTTGACACCCTACATATTTTAGAAAACTCACCAATAGACAACAAGAAACATCATCTCCATTCTAAAAAATAAGTTTCTCTATAATAAGTATCTCTATCTAAATATTTACTATATACCTTTACCTAGGGGAAAAGTCAATAGGGAAAAGTCAATAGTTTTTCGTGATATAAAAAAGTTTATCATTTGATTGTATATTTTATCAAAAAAAAAATCAATTATATTATAAAAAAAATCATAGAGTTTAATGTATAAGATTGGTATCATAAATATATATCTTATATTATAAGTATTAAATATCGTTAATATGAAAAGTCTAAAAATATAAAAAATCAAAATCTTAAAGGGGAGAAATTTCTGTGTTTATAAAAAATTTAAATAAATTTTTAAAAAGCTTAATAATTTCACCGTTAGTTTTACCCACATTATCAGTTTCAAATTTACCACAAGCAGGATTTGATGAATATAAAAAAGATATTCCACATGGGGAATGTAAGGAAGTAGAGTATTTCTCATCTACAACTGGTGTTAATCGTAAAGCAATGGTTTACACACCTCCAGGATATTCTGCCAATAATAAATATAATGTTCTCTACCTTTTCCATGGTATAGGTGGGGATCATCTTGAATGGCTTAATTGTGGAGATGTTGTAAATATTTTTGACAATTTATATGCAGAAAACAAAATAGAACCTATGATTATAGTAATGCCAAACGGTCGTGCAATGAAAGACGACAGGGCAATAGGGGATGTTTTTGCAAAGGACAAAGTGGAAGCATTTGATAATTTTCAAAATGATTTATTTGATAACCTTATTCCTTTTATAGAATCTAATTATTCTGTGCTGACCCATCGGGATAACCGTGCAATTGCAGGAGAATCTATGGGCGGCGGACAAGCATTAAATTTTGGACTAAAATACTTAGAACACTTCGCGTATATAGGATCCTTTTCTCCAGCACCTAATACTAATCCTCCTCATATTCTTTTTGCTAATAAAGAAAAAATTCTTTCTGATTTAAAAGTATTATGGATTTCTTGTGGAGACAAAGATGAATTGTTAAATATTTCAGAAGGAGTACATGAATACTGCGTACAGGAAAACATTCCCCACACATGGTACTTAAATTCAGGGAAACATGATTTTGTTTTTTGGAAGGATTGTTTATATAAATTTTTGCAGGAAATATTTAAACCTGCAAAAAAAGAATAATTTAATAATTTGCAGTTTAAATTAAATATTAGTTTGTTGGAGGAGGGAGTTTTTATGAAAAAGAAAATGTTTTTTATTATTTTAACGACATTTGTGGTGTTACTCTTTAGTAGTCTACTTACAGTAACTTCTTATGGTGTAAATAGTCCGACAGCAAAAGAGATAGGAAACTCCAATCCATTGATAGATCACAAACTAGGAGCAGATCCTTATGCGATAGTTTATGACGGAAGAGTATATATTTATATGTCCAGCGATGCTTATGAATACAGTAATGGAAGAATTGTTGAAAATTCATTCAGTAACCTCAATAAAATACATGTCATATCTTCTGCCGATTTGGTAAACTGGACGGATCATGGTGCAATTCCAGTAGCAGGTGCTAATGGTTTAAACGGTGGAAAGGGAATTGCAAAATGGGCATGGGGTTCATGGGCACCATCGGCAACATACAAAATAATTAATGGCAAGCCTAAATTTTTCTTATACTTTGCAAATACAGGGGCTGGTATTGGAGTGCTTACAGCAGACAGCCCAATAGGTCCATGGAAAGATCCTTTAGGAAAACCTTTGGTGGATCATAATACTCCTGGAATGTCTGGAGTTACATGGCTTTTTGACCCTGCCGTGTTGGTAGATGATGATGGAAGCGGATACCTTTACTGTGGAGGAGGTATACCAGACGATACCAATCCGGCATCTATCGCAAATCCTGGGACAGGTAGAGTTATTAAATTAGGTGACGATATGATTAGTACAGTGGGTAGTGCTGTAAGGATAGATGCACCCTACTTTTTTGAAGCTGCAGAAATACATAAACATAATGGTAAATATTATTACTCCTATTGTATTAATTTTGCAGGAACACATCCACCAGAGTATCCAAAAGGTGAAATTGCCTATATGGTAAGTGATAATCCTATGGGACCATTTACTTATAAAGGGACTTTTTTAAGAAATCCTGCTGTGTTTTTTGGAGTAGGAGGAAATAATCATCATACCACATTTAAATTTAGAGATGAGTGGTATGTGGCATATCATTCTCAAACTGTAAGCTTGGCAGAGACAGGGGCAGGAAGAGGCTATCGCTCTCCAAATATAAATAAGATGGAAATGAATGCAGATGGGACAATTAGACAAGTACAAGGAAATTTTAAAGGTGTTGCACAGCTTGTAAATCTTGACCCTTACAAGAGAAATGAAGCAGAAACCATTGGGTGGAATGCAGGAATATCAACTGAGGATTGCCAAGCGTCAGGTGGACCAGTATATAATCAAAACGTAGCAAATATAAACAATGATGACTGGATAGGCGTGGGAAATGTTGATTTTGGTTCAGTTGGGGCAACTGAATTTATAGCAAATGTGGCATCTAAAACAAATGGCGGAAAGATAGAAATACGTTTAGGCAGCCCGACAGGTACTCTTGTTGGTACTCTCAATGTAGGTTCTACAGGCGACTGGCAAAAATGGGAGGTTTTAAAAACCAGTGTTAATAATGTAACTGGTGTTCATGATGTATTCTTTGTTTTTAAAGGAAATGGTTCTGATTATTTGTTTAATTTTGATTACTGGCAGTTTGTAGAAGGTGAAAAAGACCCAAGTGGAAATGATGATGAAGATGAAGAAGATGAGGAAGAAAGTGAAATAGATGCATTTTCTAGAATTGATGCAGAAGATTATAGTAATTATAATTCTTCAACTCTTGAAATAATTGGGACTCCAAATGATTCAAATGGTATAGGATATATAGAAAGAGGAGATTATACAGTATATAAAAATGTAAACTTTGGTAAGGGGGCAATATCTTTTAAAGGAATGGTTGCTTCTGAGCTTGCCACTAATATTGAATTGAGACTTAATAGTCCAACAGGCACTCTTATAGGCACTTTGAAGGTGGCAATAACAGGAGATTGGAGTGAGTACGAAGAGCAAACATGTAGTATTGATGGAGCTACAGGAATAAACGATTTATATCTTGTATTTTCAGGACCTGTAAATGTTGACTGGTTTACATTTGAAAACGGAGAAGAAGATGATGATGATGCAGTAAGTTTAGGAGATTTAAATGGCGATGGGAAAATTGACTCAATTGATGCTGCATTATTAAGAAGACATATTCTTGAAATACAATCTCTTACAGGAGATGCACTATTAAATGCAGATATAAATAAAGATGGAAAAATAGATACAATGGACTATACTTTAATTACAAGACATATACTTCAAATTATCAAACTATAATATTTAATTTAAATTTAGAAGGAGGCTATTTAGTTGAAAAAACAGGGAGTAAATCCTTATCTTCCATCATGGGAATACATTCCAGATGCAGAACCTTATGTTTTTAATGATAGAGTTTATATTTATGGTTCTCATGATCGCTTTAATGGATATGCATATTGTTTAAATGACTATGTTTGTTGGTCTGCACCCGTTGATGATCTTTCAGATTGGCGCTATGAAGGTGTTATTTATAAAAAAACTGATGTGGAAAATAATGAGGACGGGGACAGCTGTCTATACGCTCCTGATGTGACGGTTGGACCTGATGGAAGATACTATTTATATTATGTTGATAGTAAACGTTCTATAGTTTCAGTTGCTGTTTGTGATACACCTGCAGGAAGGTACAAGTTTCATGGCTATGTACGTTACCAAGATGGGACCATTTTAGGAGAGAGGGAAGGAGATGAGCCTCAATTTGACCCGGCAGTACTTACTGAAGGGGACAGGACTTATCTTTATACTGGTTTTTGTCCTATAGGTGATAGAACAAGGTCTGGAGCTATGGCAACAGTACTTGGACCTGATATGCTTACAATTATTGAAGAACCAGTTATTGTTGCACCAAGCGAACCCTATAGTAAAGGTAGTGGATTTGAAGGACATGAGTTTTTTGAAGCTCCATCAATTAGAAAAAGAGGAGATACCTACTATTTCATATATTCTTCAATAGTTTTTCATGAATTATGTTATGCTACCAGCAAAGATCCTACTAAAGGATTTAAATTCAGAGGGGTAATTGTAAGCAATAATGATATTCATATTAGTTCTTATAAACCTCCACAAAAGCCTATGTATTATGGTGGTAATAACCATGGCAGTATTGTTGAAATAAATAACAAATGGTATGTGTTTTATCATAGACACACAAATGGAACTAATTTTAGCAGACAAGCTTGTATGGAAGAAATACAATTTTTAGAAGATGGATCAATTCCTCAAGTTGAAATGACTTCATGTGGTTCAAATAATGGACCCTTAAAAGGATTAGGTGAATATCCTGCTTATATTGCTTGTAATTTATTTTGTAAGGATGAAGAAGCGTATACAGATTTTACTGGAGCTTGGATGGATAAACAATTTCCTAAAATTACTCAAGATGGAAAAGATGGAGATGAAGAAGTTGGCTATATTGCAAATATGAAAGCCTCAGCTACTGCAGGTTTTAAGTATTTTGACTGTAAAGGAATAAATAAAGTAAAAATTAAAGTGAGAGGGTATTGTAAAGGTGATTTTGAAGTAAAGACCTCCTGGAGTGGCGAAGCCCTTGGAAAAATAGCAGTGGAGTTTTCTAATGTGTGGAAGGAATATTCGGCTAACATTGCTATTCCAGACGGTATACACTCATTGTATTTCACATATACTGGTGAAGGAAGTGCAAGTTTGGCTTCTTTTACATTAGAAAGATGACAAAACATATATAAATACACAAAACACAAACCTTTTTTAGGGTGTATATATGGAAAAAAGATATACACCCTATGAATTTTATTAAAATTAGAACATATAAAATTGTTGACCTATAAAACAAAAAAATTTATATAAAAGTATAATTTTTTAACTACTTGACAATATAAACAATGTATTTTATAATAAAATTAACGCGCGTTAGTAATAATCGTTGTTGCTATAAATTAATTCAATGTACTTTTATTTATTGTTTTTAAAAAACATTTCTATAGAAAAGCCGATATATTAATTGAAAAAACGATATATTAAAAGCATTATCATAGGGGTGGTATAATTTAACATATCGTGTCATTTTTCAAAACAAGTAGAATTTATTTAAAAAAGTTAGCAGTAATGAATTTTAAAAGGTTGTGTATTGTGTTTTAAATTTTTATTGGGTACTTTTAAATGTGCTATATTGTTTTTAAATTTATGTTTTTTAGGGAGGTATGAAATGGTTAAAAAGTCTTTTTTCTCTTTTATCTTGGTAAGTGTACTTTTGTGCACATTTATATTTGCTTTTTCAGCAAATGTTTTTTCATCCAGACCAATGACAACAACATATTTTGAATCTGACTTTTCAAGCCATAATGCAAATATATGGGAAAAAGCTGACTGGGATAATGGAGATGTGTTCAATTGTATGTGGAAACCTAGCCAGGTTGCGGTAGGTAACGGCAAAATGACTCTTACTTTGGATAAAGATAATGACCCAAGTCACGAATATCCATACAAAAGTGGTGAGTATCGTACCACAACATATTTTGGTTTTGGATATTTTGAAGTAAGAATGAAGGCTGCAAAAAATCCAGGTATAGTGTCATCATTTTTTACATATACCGGGCCATGGGATGGGGATCCATGGGATGAAATAGACATTGAGTTTCTTGGAAAAGATACAACTATGGTTCAATTTAACTGGTGGAAAGATGGAAATGGTAACAATGAGTATTTACACCGTTTAGGATTTGATGCATCACAAAGTTTTAATGCCTACGGTTTTGACTGGAAACCAAATTCAATTGATTTTTATGTAAATGGAGTTAAAGTTTATACAGGTTATGGAAACATACCACAAACTCCAGGTAAAATAATGATGAATTTATGGCCGGGCAGGAATGTTGACGATTGGTTAGCACCTTATGATGGAAGAACTCCATTAGTGGCTGAATATGAATATGTAAGATATTATCCAAATGGTTTTCCAGGTAATCAGCCAACACAGCCTCCAACACAACAGCCAACACCGCCTCCAACACCACCGCCAGCTACTAATAAAGGTGATTTAAATGAAGATGGCATAATAAATACAAATGATTATGTAATATTGAGAAGATATATACTTGAAATAGACTTTCCTAATCAGCAACAAAAGCAAATTGCTGATATAAATAATGATGGTGAAATTAACACAATGGATGCAGTGCTTTTGAGCCGATATATTCTAGAAATTATAGACAATTTCGATATATGATTAAGGTTGTGGAAATCTCCCTCGATGTTTACAAACCTTAAAAATAAATCCAGCCAACTAAATTAATAAATAGGTGGCTGGATTTTTTTATAGGTAAAAATTCAAAGAATTTAATCAGATATACTTTTACAAGATTCTCTTTTTATTATTTTTCCATGAATTATTTTTTCTATAGGTACTAAATAACCTTTTTCAACTGACTGTATAAGTAGTTTTGTAACAGCTTTTGCAATTTCGGACAAAGATACGCTGACAGTAGTAAGTGGGGGAGACATATATTCTGATATTTTGATATTATCAAAACCAACTATTGAGATGTCTTGGGGAATTTTTAAATTTGATTCTCTAATAGCTTTATATGCCCCTATTGCCATGGTATCGTTGCACACAAACACTGCTGTTGGAAGTTTAGGAGATTGTAAGATGCTTTTCATAGCTTGGTATCCGCTAGGTTCTGTAAAATCACCATATCCAATAAAGCAATCTGGCAAGTTTATATTGTGATCTTTTAAAGCTTGTNTAAAACCTTCAAACCTGGTTTTGCCTGATAGTTTTTCTAAATCTCCTGTCACTATACCAATATCTCTGTGTCCAAGCTCAATAAAATACTTTGCTATATCATAAGCTGTTTGAAAATTATTTGTATTTACGTATATAGCCTTGTCTTCACTAAAGCTGTCTATTTCAATATCTACTGCAGCTAAAATAAATTCCTCTTTCATTAGCTTAAGTATTTTTTTATAATCTTCTTTTCCACTGCCGATAATTACTCCAGCATCAATTCTTTTTTCACAGAAAGCACTTTGGATTTTCCACAATTCACTAGAAGAGAAAATAGTGGATACCAAAACATAATAGTGCATTTTATTAGCCTGATCAATAAATGCATTGGTAAATGGCGCAAAAAAGGTATTGTCATACAATAGAGCTTCATCATTTTGTATAACATGGTGTGGTTCTTCATGGTCCTTAATATCGACTATAAAAATACCTAGTGTGGAATTTTTACTGCCTGCTAACCTTCTGGCTGAAGCATTTGGATAATAATTATATTCTTTTATTGCTTTTAAAACTTTTTCTCTTGTTGCAGCAGGTATATCAGGATAATTATTAATTACACGGGATACTGTACTTCTAGACACTCCAACTATTTTTGCAATTTCTTCACTTGTCATAAACAACCATTCCTTTTATAACGGATTTAATTTAAATTTAGATTAAATATGTGTTTTTTTATTTATAGTATATCATATAATTTGCTTTATCACTAGGATAGAGTTTAATACTAGAAAATGGGGAAAAATTACGCCACCTTTTTTAAAAAGGCGGCGTAAATAGGGGGGGATCCCGTTTTCTATTTTAAAATTACAGTTGTTATTGATTTAGCAGGAAGAAGAACGGTATTTCCGCCACTTAAGCTTCCAATAAATTCTGCTTTTTCATCTTCACTTGTTCTGTATATTTCAGAATTTGATGCTGTAAAGCCATTAAAGTCTAATGCTACAGTTTCAGAAGAAGATGATGTATTTAATAAAACAACAGATATTGACTGATTATCTGGTGAAATATATGCGGATATTTTTATATCATCTGAATTTACTGATGCGTCAACACGAGTATATCCAGGTTTTATAAACTTTGCATATTGTTTTAAAACATAGTATTTATCATCTAAAATGTACCCATTAGGTGTTGTCCACTGGTTGCTATCCCAAGGGAACTCTATTGTTACAAGGCCTCCACTTTCTCCCCATATAAGATCCCAGTATAAATACATGGACACATCTCCGTTTACAAGACAGTTGTGAATAATCCATGCAGTATTAAATGCATCGCCACGGTAAAATTCTGTCTGGTATTTAGGTATATTAGGGTATTTGTTTTTAATTTTTAGTAATTCATTATTAAATGAATCAGGTTGATTTTCATCTCCGCCATGGTATAAGTGAAAAGCCAATCCGTCTAAATAATCGGTATTTATTAAACTCATATAACCATCAAAATTGTTATATCCAATGCCAAGAACTTCAGGACCTAATATTTTAGGCGGATTATCCATGCTGCTGTTAAGCTTATTATAAACAGCCTCAAGTGCTTTTGCATAAACAGCATTGTTTCCATTTTCATTCTTGTCAAAAACACAGGACTCATATTCGGTTTCCATATCAGGCTCATTTTGTATACTGATATAATCAGGAACTACACCAATTTTTTCATATTCTTTCAATGAATCGTACCAGTAGTCAGCAAATTTATCATATACAAATTCACCGTTTTCTTTTTTTAGAGTTCCGCCTCCACTAGAGTTATTTGATTTTAAATAAGCAGGAGGGGTCCAAGAAGACATCATTATTTTTAAATCTTCACCCACGGATTTTTTTGCTTCTGCAACAATTTCTTTTGCATGGTCATCAAATGAAGATTCATTTTCATATGTAATATACCAGTTATTCAGGCGTAGTATGCTTAGTCCAAGTTCATTAAATATAGCATCGTATATTTCTGCTTTATTAGGATGATCTATAAGCCAATTTTGATAATATGCGATGGATGCTCCAAAGCCTTCCATTGTCTGATGTTTTATACTAGTATCAATAGAAGCGTAGATAGCATTAGTTGAAACAGGGAATTGGTCTATAATACCTAATATATACCTTCCCATAAGTGTAGCGTCTAATGAGTTTATTTTTTCATCACCATTTAAGTCTGCAGCCTGGGTATTTCCTATTGGAAATTCCTCAATGACGCCAAGGGCATATCTTTGTAACAGTACATAATCCCTTGTGTCGATTTTTCCATCACCGTTTAAGTCACCATAAAAAATGCTGTCTCCTAAAGTTATGTACTTGATATCATTTTTTTCTGTATTGGCAAGTGCTGCACCTGGCAAATAAAAAGCTGTAAGAAGCAGAACACTGACCAACAAAAATATAGATTTTTTAATTTTGTATTTTTTCACTTTTTTACCCCCTTAGTAAATTTTATTATATTATTCGCCATGTATATTTAATTTAATGTACATTTATACTTTAATGTTATCTATTTTATATATAAAGTTCTATGATTTTTTTTATAAAATAATTGATGTATTTTCTATTATCATACTGGGTTTTATTAAATAAAAGCCAATGAATAATCTAAAAATACTCTTTCTTTGAAATATTTCAAAGAAAGAGTATTTTTTTGAGGTTTTTAGAGGTTTAATATTTAAATTATTTAGTTATTGCAGCATAAATGATATCGTCTATTATAGCCATTAATGCATCTTTCTCAGCTTTAATTTGGTCATTTAAACTTTTTTCCTGCTCTTTTAATTCTTTTTCAGCATCTTTATCAACTGGTTTAACTTCTCTTAATGCTTTTAATTCTTCTTTTACTTGTTCTTTCTCTTCTTCTAATTCAGCAATTTTTTCACTAAATGCTGCTTGTTCTTTCTCGATTTGTTCTATAACATCTTCACCATATTTTGCAACTAATTTAATTCTTTCAATTGACTTATTTACTGCATCTCTTTTAGCTTTTAGCTCATCGTGAAGAGCTTTTTCATCTTCTTTAAGCTCTGCAATTGCTTCTTCATCAACAGATTCAGCATCTTTTAATTCACGAATTTCTGCTTTTATAGCTTCAATATTTTCTTTAATAGCACTTTCTTCTTCTTTAAATTCAGCTTTTAAAGCTTCAATTTCATCAGCAGCTTCTTCGCCATACTCTGCAACTAATTTAATTCTTTCAATTGATTTATGTATAGCATCTCTTTTTTCTTTTAATCCATCATGAAGAGCTTTTTCTTCTTCTTTAAGTTCTGCAATTGCTTCTTCGTCAACGGATTCAGCAGCTTCTAATTCACGAATCTGTGCTTTTATAGCTTCGATACTTTCTTTAACAGCACTTTCTTCTTCTTTAAGGTCAGCTTTTAAAGCTTCAATTTCATTAACAGCTTCTTCGCCATATTTTGCAACTTGTTTAATTCTTTCAATTGACTTATTTACTGCATCTCTTTTAGCTTTTAGCTCATCATGAAGAGCTTTTTCTTCTTCTTTAAGTTCTGCAATTGCTTCTTCGTCAACGGATTCAGCANCTTTTAATTCACGAATCTGTGCTTTTATAGCTTCGATACTTTCTTTAACAGCACTTTCTTCTTCTTTAAATTCAACTTCTAAAGCTTCAATTTTATTAGCAGCTTCTTCGCCGTATTTAACAACTAATTTTACTTTTTCAATTACTTTATGTAGTTCATCCCTTTTAGCTTTTAGCTCATCATGAAGAGCTTTTTCCTCTTCTTTAAGCAGTGAAATAGCCTCTTCATCAACTGGTTTTACCTTTCTTATATTTTTTATTCCTTCACGCACAGCTTTAAGACTTTCTTCTAATTCGGCAATTTCTGCCTCGTATGCTGCTTTAATCTCTGCTACTTCTCTTTTTTCTACAAGAGATTCAACATACTTAGGGTGAATGATTTCACCTATTGATTTGTTTTGAACATCCTTTGAAGCAAAAGTACTGTTTAGGAAGATACCTGCGGAAACAGAAAATACTAATGCTCCTGTCACTAAAAACCCTACAACTTTTTTCATTTCACATTCTCCTTTTCTTATATTTTTTTATTTTATAAACCATATAAATATTAACCTTGTTATTAAAACACCTGTTAAATTTACATGGCTTATATTCACAATTAAAATTGCAGCTATAAAAATTCCTTTCATCCAAGCTTTTCGGTAATGGGGATTTTTTTTGTTCGGAGGATTAAATTTTTTTTNAAAAAATTTGGTATAGCCTATCCGATATAATGAAGTGTTATAATTAGTTCAACCGAATCAAAATAAAAGCAATGCACGAATGTACTATAATAGGGAGGGAATATTTGTTGATAAGTTTTAAACCATACAATATATTAAGATACGAGAAAGATTCTTTTTTAGAAATTATAAAAAAAATTAAAGATGGCGATGTTGTACTTAGGAATAAATTTATTGATGACTTTAAACCTTTTATATTAAAATGTGTATACCAATTAGTGGGTCAAAAAGATAACTTGGCTCAATGTGATGAATATAGTATTGCTTTAATTGCATTTAACGAAGCTATTGAGGCCTATGATTTAAACAAAAAAACCAAGTTTGTTAGTTTTTCAAAACAGGTAATAAGAAGACGGCTTATAGATTATTTAAGAAGCACAAAAAAAAACAATGTTACTGTACCGTTTTCATATTTTAATGACCATGACTCTAATAACTTCGAAGAAAAGTACTTATATGATGAAGGTTCAGATTATAGCAGTGATTTTGATTTTAAAGAAGAAATTAAGGATTTAGAGCTAAAAATGTGTGAATACAAAATAACAATTGAGGATTTAATTGAATGTTCGCCAAAACATCGTGACACTATATATTCCTGCCTTAATATAGCGAATATTATTATAGAAGATAAGTCGTTATATGAAATATTTATACGAAAAAAAAGTCTTCCGTACAAAGAGTTGACTGAGCGTGTTAATTTATGCCGTAGAACTCTTGAAAGAAATAGAAAATTCATTATCGCTATGGTTTTTGTACTTAAAAGCGATCTTGAAGTGTTAAAAAAATACATATATGATACAATAGGACGGTGAAATATTATGTCAAATCAAAAGGGGAATATTTTAAAAATTAAACAAAAGGGAACTATTTTAAAAATTAAAGATAATTTGGCCATTATAATGACCAATGATTGCAGGATTGTTTCTATAAGGAAACAGCCGGGGATGTATATGGGTATGGAAATTTCCTTNAACAAAAATGAAATTGTGCATAAAAAGAATAAAATTAATTATGCTTCTGGAATAGTTGCAGGACTTGCTGCAGTATTTATGATTATGTTTATTTTTTTCAATACATTTAATAGTTATGGGGTACATGCTTATGTTACAATAGATTCTGATACAAGTATAGAATTTGAATTAGATAAAAACAACAAGGTACGCAAGGTTAATTATTTTAATGATGATTCAAGTGAATTATTAAAAGAATTAGATTTAAAAAATAAACATATTGATGTTGCAATAAAAGAAGTAATTGGAAAATTTAATTTAAACAAGTCAACTGTGTTGATATCAGCATGCTTAAAAGAGGTAAAAAAGAAATTAGGTCCTGAAGTTAAAAATGAGTCTCGGGAATTTAAAAAGTTGATAGATATTTGCAAAAATGCTGTTGAAGACAGTATTAGTGAAGATGTACAGTCAAAAGTAGTGGGAGTTTCTTATGATTATAAAAAATTAGCAGATACAAATAAAACATCTATAGGCAGAACTATTATTTATGAGAAAGCTAAAGAGCAGAAGGTTAACCTTGATATTGAAGAGATAAAAACAAAAAATATTGGGGAAACCTTGGAAAAGGTAAAAATTGATGATGTGGGTGTTGTGCATGATGTGAAAAAGGTTAAAAAACATGTTCCAAAACATGAAAAGAAAGAACATCCAAAAGATAAATTACTTCCGAAAGAGGAAAAGGATCCAAAGCCTGTGGTTGAACCAAAGGACAAACATAAAGAAAAATTAGATTTAGAAGAAAAGGATAAAGTTAAAGAAAAGCCAACGCCAACACCAAAACCAAAGGAAAAAGACAAAGGAGAAGATAAAGAAGAAAAGATAGGTCCAAAGGAAAAGGACAATGTAAAAGATAAAGAAGAAGAAAAGGCTAGTCCAAAGGAAAAGGACAAAGGGGAAGATAAAGAAGAAGAAAAGATAGGTCGAAAGGAAAAGGATAAAGGAGAAGATAAAGAAGAAAAGATAGGTCCAAAGGAAAAGGACAAAGGAGAAGATAAAGAAGTAGAAGAAGAAAAGATTGGTCCAAAAGAAAAAGATAAAGAAGTAGAAGAAGAAAAGGTTAGTCCAAAAGAAAAGGATAAAGAAGAAGATAAAGAAGTAGAAGAAAAAATAAGTGTAAAGGAAAAGGATAAAGAAGAAGATAAAGAAGTAGAAGAAGAAAAGATAAGTGTAAAGGAAAAGGATAAAGAAGAAGATAAAGAAGTAGAAGAAGAAAAGGTTGGACTAAAGGAAGAAGATAAAGAAGAAGATAAAGAAGTAGAAGAAGAAAAGGTTGGACTAAAGAAANAAGATAAAAAAGAAGATAAAGAGGCAGAAGAAAAGATAAGTGTAAAGGAAAAGGAAAAATCAAAGGACATTAAGGGGGAAATGGAAAAGTTTAAATTAGTGTATAAACCCAAACAAAAAGCAGGCATTAACATGCCTGCTTAAAATTTTTTACAGCCTCACTTTTATATTTATTTCCAATAACAATATGTCAATTATTTCCTGTCTAAGTTGTGGTCTTTAATAAACTTTCCTATAATATCACAAAGATTTGGGCTGGAAACCTCATCTAACTCATAATGTACACGGGTACATGGTTTGTTGATATTAATGACTCTGGTTAAGTCTATAGGAGTACCTATAATAACTGCATCGCAATCAGTTTTGTTTATTGTTTCTTCAAGATCCTTTAGTTGTTGCTCACCATAACCCATGGCAGGCAAAAGTTTACCGATATTTGGATAAATACTAAAGGTATCTTTAAGTTTTCCAACAGTGTAGGGACGAGGGTCTACCATTTCAGCCGCACCAATTCTTTCAGCTGCAACTGTTCCAGCACCTATCTTCATTTCACCATGAGTTAATGTTGGTCCATCTTCTACAACTAAAACTCTCTTACCTTTAATTATATCTGGATTGTCTACTGTTATTTTTGAATCAGCCATAATAATTTGAGCTTTAGGATTAACTTTTTTAATATTTGCTTTTACTGTATCTATACCTTCTTTGCTGGCACTGTCTATCTTATTTATAACTGCTACATCTGCCATTCTTAAGCAAACTTCTCCTGGATAATAATTAAGTTCATGACCAGGACGATGTGGGTCCACTATTGTAACAGTTAAGTCAGCCTGGTAAAATGAAAAATCGTTATTGCCACCATCCCATAAGATTACATCACAGCCGTCTGGATCGTTTTCTGCACTGCGGAGAATAGCTTCATAATCAACACCAGCGTATATGATGTTTCCACGTTCTACATGGGGTTCATATTCTTCCATTTCTTCAATGGTGCATTTGTGTTTTTTTAGATCTTCTACTGTAGCAAACCGCTGTACTCTTTGTGCTACCAAATCACCATAAGGCATAGGATGTCTTACAGCCACAACTTTAAGATTGTTTTCCATTAATAGTTCAATTATTTTTCTGGAAGTCTGACTTTTTCCTGAACCTGTACGGACAGCGCAAACTGATATTACTGGTTTTGTACTTTTTAATGCAGTACTTTTAGGTCCAAGAAGGGTAAAGTCTGCTCCTGCAGAGTTGACAATAGCTGATACATTCATTAAGTTTTGATAGCTTACATCACTATAGGCAAAAACGCATTCATCTACATTTAGTTCTTTAATTAATTCTGCCAATTTATCTTGTGAATAAATTGGTATTCCATCTGGATATAAGCTGCCTGCTAATTCTGCAGGATACTTTCTATCATCAATATCTGGTATTTGTGCTGCTGTAAAAGCTACAACATTATAAAGCTCATTGTCGCGATAGTACATGTTGAAATTATGAAAATCACGACCGGCTGCACCGATAATAAGTATGTTTTTTCTCTTCATAATCATATCCCCTTACTTAAATTTCTTTTTTTCTGTTATCATTAACAGTATAACAGAAAAAATATCTAATGAAATATTTTTTTATAATTTTTTTTTATAATTTTACCTAAAAATATTAAAAACATATAAAAAGGCTGTAAATAAAACTATGTAAATTAACAAATTTACTTACAGCCTTTAATTTAATGATTTCTAATTAACTGTAACCTATATAATTTTTAATTACTATAATAATAACTGTAAGATAAATTATCACTGTCCTGTTTAATGATGTTAGAAAGGAGCCCCCGTTTAAAAGTTTCCAATTCTAATTCATCTGAATGGGCGTCATAGCCTGTGTAAAGCCTGTAATATATTTTATCATTGAAGACTAAAGATACTTCAACGGTTTCGCAGCCTAAAACCAGTCCGTAATTTTCTTGAACAGTTGTATTAAGATAATCAGTTTTATCTTTTTTATTTAAGGATTTAAAAAGGTTTAAATCTTCTTCAGTTTTGGCAACAAGAGTTATTTTCCCTTCTTTCGCACCCAGATCGTGGGGCTGAGGAAACATACCATCTACATAAATCAGGTCAAGGGAAGAATTTAGCCTGTCAAATATAACATCTTTTGAAAGATCTGTATTGCCTGTATCTTCATCTTTTGATGTAACATACACGGTTTTGGTGTTTCCATCCCATTTTACATCAGCACCAAAAGATTCTGACACAAACCTTAGTGGAACAAGGGTTCTTCCGTTCACTATTTTTCCTGGNACATCCAGGGTATATTCAGTTCCATTTACAATAGCCTTTTTCGAACCAATTTGCAATGAAAGTGTAATTCCATCCAATTGACCTATTACGGTTTTAGTGGAGGAAACCCATTCTACCGATGCCCCTAATGATTCAAATACCGCCCTTAGAGGTATTAAAACCCTTCCCTCCTCAATGACAGGGGCAACATCAAACTCTAAAAATTCACCATCCACGTATATGCCAACGCCTGTTAGAGCTTTAAAACTTTCTAAATGACTTATATTTTCAAAATCCGGATCTTCCATGACATAAGTTTTAAATTTTGGTGATATTTCAACAAGTGTTCTAAGATTTTTAAGAGAACTATCCGAATTATTATTCACAGAATAGATACAGGAAGAGTTGTACAGGGCAATTTCATTATATGGATTTATTTCAATCATCTTATTAAGATAACCAAGAATTTCCTCTGTATTTTTACCTCCTAAAAACATATAACTAGTCAAATCATTATAGAGGGTTAAACTATCCGGGTTATTTTTAACACCAAGTTTACAGCATTCAATGGCTTCGTCAATTTTTTCCATAGTAGCCAAAACTGATGCTTTTTGTTTGTATAAAAACGTCAGGTTTGGGGTTTTAGAGATTGCATCATCTAAAAAATTTATAAGTTCATTATATTTATTGAGATTTACAAGAATAATAATCTTATATATGTATGCCGATGAGTATTCAGGCCAAAGCTTTATAGTTTCATCCAACACTTCTATAGCTTTATCATAATTTCCCTTTTCATTAAATATTTGAGATTTTAAAACATATAGAAATGGTTCTTTGGAAATTTCAATTGCTTTGTTGCAAAAGTCAATGGCCGAATCATAGTTTTTTTCGTCTAAAGCTTCATAAGCTTTATAAACAAAATAATCTAATTCTTCCTGTTCATTTGCAAAAGCTAAAATGCCAAATGATGAGATTGACATAAAGATGTAAATCAGTAGTAAAACTTTGATGTAAGAGTTAGTTTTTTTCCCCATTTTTTTNGCCTCCATATTTTTGGACAACTAAATAATAAACCTGACTTAATAATAAATGGAATTATTATTTAATTATTCCTTAAGTTTTTCAAGTAATTATATCATACTTTGAGAGTAAGCGTCAAGAAATTAACGTCTAGAGGTTAGCGTAAAGTTATTGTAGGGAATGAGACATAAAATACCATATAAAATTGAAAAGAAGATGACATCCTGTTAAGATATTAATACAAAAAAAAA
>JGI24712J26585_10001682_pt1 | contig 18723 bp, 16 predicted proteins | sample BioPla3DNA2_FD_26585 | JGI IMG/M metagenome (IMG submission 26585) | reverse complement strand
GTGGGTGTTGGTGTGGGTGTAGGTGATTGAGTATGCGTCGGCGTTGGAATTATAGTTGGAACATGTATCTGTGTCGGCACAGGAGTTATAGCCGATTGATACCGTGACCCGCTTGTTTTATAATGCTCCACAGTAATCTTTCGCTCTTGTCCATTCCATATTACATTACAATTAATGTTTTCTAGTACTACTCTTAAAGGAACAAAAGTCCTTTCATTTATAATCTGCGGAGCTACATCAATCTCAATATTATGTCCATCAACTAAAATGACTTTTTCCCCAATCCAAAGCTCAATAACTTTACCTTCGAAATGAATAGTTACCTTTTTTTCCGCTGGTCCCCAAATTACACTTCCGCCTAAAGACTCTATAACAGCTCTTATTGGAAGCAATGTCCTATCATTTATAATAACTGGTTTTGTCCCTCTGCCGGGATCAATTTCGTAAAGGTTTCCTTTTACATTCATATATGGATTGCCTATTTGAAGAACTATAGTTGTCATGGAACTCTCACTCGGCGTAACATATATTTCATTAGAAGCCTCTCCTATAATTATTTCACCCGAAATATTGTACACCGGCCTGATTGTATAACAGTATGTAATACCATTTGCTACATCCTGATCCTTAAAATCAAGACCTGCCACTGGAAAATCAGTAATTAGCTTTGAACCATATTGACTAGTCAATCCTCTTTTATATATGTTGTAACCTATTACATTTTCTTTTGACACTGCATCCCATTTTAAAAATACTTGTTTATCTCCACCTTGAGCATATAAATATGCCTTTGACGAATTATTATTATTGTTGTTTATTGGATTAGTGGGACTTACCACATAGGTATAGGTTGGCGTAGGAGTGGTTACTACCCCAGAAGTAGAGGTTGGTTTATAGGTAGAGGTCGGTATATAGGTAGAGGTTGGTGTAGAAGTAGAAGACGATCTAGGAGTAGGCGATGACTTAAGTGTCGAAGATGATATGGGAGTAGCAGAAGAATCTGAAACTATAGTTAACTCACCGTTTTTGAAGGTTGTACTAATTTTTTGTAAATTAGCATCGCCAAATGCACCTCTGCGGCTTACATAGATTGAAGTGGTACCGGCCGGTGCAGTATCTTTGATTTTAGCTACTATTTTAACAAAATCCCCCTCAGTTTTGACAGCATCCTTTCCATTCATAGCCATATCCAAAAACAGTAATTTTATTACACCTTTTTCAGGATAGAACATACCACCGTAATTTATTTCAGGGTTGCTTACAATACTACCTGGAATCACACTTGTCACGTCTAAAATACGATTATCATAGTTCAATTCAAAGTCAATGGTAGTTATCCCGGTTTTAGGTACAGTAGTGAAATTTACAGGTATTGTAATCTCCTCTCCTGGTTTTACCTGAAAGGATGCTATTTCTACAATTACTTCGTCACCTGCAACTACCCTCAATGGTGCTACTATAAAAACTAAAGCTACTAATACAATAATCAATAAGTATGAAATACACCTTTTAATAGAAAATGAAATACACATCCTAACACATCCCTCTCTAAATACTAAAAAAACATCTTAATCTTATAAATTAAAAGCCTCTTCCTTTTATGTTTTATATATAATAAAAAAGTTCGTAAATTTAATTATAATGTGTGCGAAGTAACATAGACATCTCATAAAATGAGCAGGTGCATTATTAGTGCTACTTGAGTAGATGATTGTGCTGCATTGAAATGTATTATATTTTTACGGCTAAACTTCTAGAAAACAAATACATAATAAAAACTCTGGGGCATCAAGCTCCTCCGTTTTTGCCTCTTTCACTTCATTCGAAAGAAGCGTAATAAAAACAATAGTAATATAGAAAGATTCTATATTACTATTATATAATAAAAATATACCTCAATACAAGCTATATAGTTAATATTGCATGGTGTAGAAGGGCATTAAATTAACCTCTCTAAAGCCCTCTAAAAATCAGCAAATATTTCGCCAAAATTAATACCTGCAATATGTCTACCATTATATCTAGCTCTGATATTCAGCTTTGCCTCTTGAAACTCTTCACTTACAGCACCGTTTTCAATGGCAGCCTTTGCCTCTATAAATGCTGCAAGCTCGTCGGATGCCTTTATAATATTGCCATCTCTTGGGCTATATTTGTCTTCATTATACTTCTCATTTATCTCTTCGCAGCTTTTATTCTCCACCCTTCCATCTATCAAAACAACATTTTCAAACTCAGTCTCGATAAACATCCTTATCTCTGGAAGAAATTCCTTTGGCACTAGAGGATATAATTGTTTTTCCATCTGCTCGTTTTCAATCTCCTTGATTAAATCGCTCAGCCCTTTAACACCTGTCTTTATAGGTGAAATAATGTCCCTTGTAAGCACTTCTGGAAGATCATGAAAAAGTCCTTGAAAGAAATTATTAGAGCATCTGACTGGGCAGGCTTTTATTTCAAGAGAGAATAAATATGACAAAATGGCTACAAATAGTGAATGCCCTAGCACTGAAGTCTTTGGTATTCTGTGTAGATGGGACCATCTAGCTTGAAACCTCAAGTGACCGCATAGCTCAATAAAATTCTTGTAATTATTGTTTAGAGCTAGCTGCTTCATACCTTCTAGGTCATTGAACTTTTCAATTCTATCTATGAATTCTCTCTTAATCTCCTGAATCTCGTAACCATTAGGATTTAAGCGCTCAATTATCTCGAACTCCCACCTTGAAGCATAGTTGTGTGCTGCATTAAGAATTTTCTTGTTTATAGACGGCTCATCATCAGCAAAATAATTTCTAAATCTATCACAAAAATCTTCTCCTAATGGCGAAATAATTGTTTCAAGCGTGTCATACACATATTCATTCAAAAGTTTGTACTTCCTAGGGTCTTCCTTGATTTTATAAAACACAGGTGGTTTTATATCGGTAATTACAATTCTCTGCAGCATTTCAAAAATACCGCCTTCTATAATCTCAATCCAACTAAAACCAGGCTTTGTCTCCTCATACTTGCCTAAAAAATATGCAATAAACATCTTATGTGCTTGTTTGTCAAGCTCAATCAATTCAATTGGTCTTAGCTTATCGTTCCAACGTTGCATATATGCTGCTGAAAATATCTTCATAATTAGGCTTTTTCTTATCATAATATCACCTTATCTTTTTAATTTGACTTCTATTGATTGAGATAATGAGATCAAAGGATAGAATTTGATCATAATTCAACCTACATAAACTATAGCAAAATGTGTCAAACATTACAATAATGCTTTACTCTTTGTAAATGTGATATGAATATAGCCAAATAGAAAGTTTTATAATATAGTTAATAAATAAAAATAAAAAGTTGACGGAAAGGAAGGATTATACTTATGAAGGTATTGTTTATTGGAGGTACAGGTATTATCAGCGAAGGAGTCTCCCGCCGTGCAATTGAAGATGGTCATGAACTCTATATATTAAATCGCGGGACCCGCACTCAGTTCATTCCCAAAGGTGCAAAAATAATAACTAGTGATATACGGAATATTGACTCTTGTGTTAAAGCACTTGAAAACTTTCACTTTGACGTGGTTGTCAATTGGATAACCTTTACACCGGAACATCTAAAAGCCGATATTGAAATTTTCACAAACAAAACCGAGCAATATATCTTAATTAGTTCTGCGTCAGCATATCAGAAACCACCTTCAAATTATATCATCACCGAATCTACACCTTTGGAAAACCCATTCTGGCAATATTCGAGAGATAAAATCGAGTGTGAAAAAATCGTTTTAAATGAGTATAATCGTACCGGTTTTCCTGTAACTATTGTAAGACCCTCTTTCACCTATGGTCTATCAATGATACCTGCTGCTTTGAACAGTTGGGAACATCCATGGTCCCTTGTGGATAGAATGAAAAATGGCAAAGAAATCATTGTTCACGGTGATGGTACTTCTCTGTGGACTATGACTCATAATGAGGATTTTGCAAAAGGTTTTGTTGGACTGTTTGGAAATAAAAAATCAATAGGTGAAGCCTTCCATATCACCTCCGACGAAGTTCTTACTTGGGATGAGATCTATAAAGCTATAGGTCGTGCAGCAGGAGTTGAACCGAATCTAATACACATTACATCGGATTTCATTGTATCAAAAGCCCCGGAACTCACGGGAGCTCTGTTAGGAGACAAAACGTATAGCATTGTTATGGACAATAGTAAAATAAAAAGTTTTGTTCCCGGCTTTAAAGCTGTAATACCTTTTGCCGAAGGTATTAAAAAAACAGTTGAGTATTATTTAAAACATCCTGAACTCTGTACTGTGGATAACGAATGGGATAACCTTATGGATAAAATAATTGCAGCCTATAAAAACTAATTTAAGCTCCTGCACTTATCACAACGTAACTCAGACTTATGAGTTTTTGCTGCAGTAGCCCCTTTCACTTCATTCAAAAGAGACGTAATAAAAACACTCCTGAGTTTCTTAGGAGTGTTTTTATTACGTTGCTTAACTTAAATCTTTTATGTAGAAATATTACCTGCTTTTTTATCATCTCTATAAAAGCCTGCCGCAGTCTGTGCATATTTTTTAAGCTTCTCATACACCAGATAATTTATTGTGCCCGGTGGATAATTTCCATCCTTTCCTTTCTCGCCAGCCTTCATACCTGTAAGAATTTCAATTCCTTCATCAATGGTCTTGACCGCATATACACTGAACTTTTTCTCTTTTACAGCTGTCACCACTTCATCGTTCAAAACGAGATTTTTTATGTTCTGATAAGGTATTATCACTCCATGTCTTCCGTCAAGTCCACGAATTTTGCATAGTTCGAAAAAACCCTCAATCTTTTCGGTCGCACCACCAATTGGTTGAATTTCCCCCTTTTGGTTTACTGAACCAGTAACTGCTATAGATTGTTTGATGGGCACATCCGCTAAACTTGATAGTACTGCATATAGTTCTGCACTAGATGCACTGTCCCCATCTACACCACCATACAATTGTTCAAAACACAGGCTGGCTGTAAGGGTCAAAGGAATTTCCTGAGCAAACTTTTCTCCTATATAGCCGCTTAATATAAGTACACCTTTTGAATGGGATGTACCACTCATTTCTACTTCTCTTTCAACATTTACAATGCCACTTTCTCCCATGAAAGTGTTGGCAGTAATTCTCGCTGGTTTACCAAAGGAATAGTCACCTATATCAAGAATTGTAAGCCCGTTTATCTGACCTACAACTTCCCCTTCAGTGTCTAAAATGATAGTGCCGTCCTCTAGACTCTCTAAAATCTTTTTGTCATATTTATTTGAACGGTTTATCTTTTCACAAATAGCCTTTTTTACATGCGTAGCACTAACTAGACTACTTCCTTCAATTTCAGCCCACGCACAAGATTCACACAATATCTCCACTATGTCGTTAAATTTAGTCGATAGCTTTGTTTGATCCTCCACAAGTCTTGAGCTATATTCAACAACCTTAGCAACCCCAGTTTTGTCAAAATGCAGAGTATTTTCTCTTTTACAAAAGGAATTTATGAATTTGGCAAGTTTTTTTGTATTCTCCTTGTTTCTATCCATTTCAGCATCAAAATCAACTTTTATCTTGAATAGCTTTTTAAAGTCCTCGTCAAGCTCATATAAAGCCTGATAAAGGTATTCGCTTCCCACAAGTATTACTTTTATATCAACAGGAATAGGCTCCGGCTTTAAGGTGGAAACAACCACTAGCCCCATTTGTTCTTTCATGTTTTCAATCAAAATCTCTCTTGTACGTAAGACCCTTTTTAATGCCTCCCATGCCTGAACATTGCTTAAAACATCCTTTGCCTGAAGTACAAGATAACCACCATTTGCCTGTTGAAAGAGACCGCCTTTGATCATTGTATAATCAGTAGTCATTGTCCCAAATTCATTTTCGTACTCCAACTTACCCAACAAATTAAAAAATGTAGGATTAAAATCAACTATCACTGGAGCACCTTTAAGCTTGCTATTATCTACTAAAAGATTAACTTTATACTTATCGGCAGGAGAACCCTCAGCACTTCTAATCCAAGGAATTAGTAACTGCTGTTGTTCATCCATATAGTCTTCTTCTCGAAAATCATCAAGGTTTTTAAGTATGTCTTCCTGAACATTTTCCAGATAATCAACAATTTTCTTATAATCCTGATACTTCTCCTTAAGATCATTTATATGTATCCCCACAGCAAACAAGGCAATTTTATTTTCCCACTCAGCTACTTTTTCTTCCGCTTCTTTTTCCACGGCTTTTATTTTTCTTATTGTATCTATGGTTTCAATTTGTACAATGTTAGATCTCTCGGTTATTTCATGTTTGAGCTTTTCATCTAACTCGCCATATTCCTCTTCTGATATAGTTTTACCTTCAACCACAGGCAGAAAATATATACCAGCATTGGTGGTCTTAACCTTGAAACCTTGTTTTTCTGCATCCTCATTAAGTTTCTCTAAAAGTCCATTTCTCCTCGACTGGTATTCCTTTGCTATTGAAGTCTTTTCCCTCTCGTAATCTTCACTATCAAAAACCCTTGAAATCTCCAATTGCAATACCTTTACAAAATCCTCCATGTCTTCTTGAAAGATTTTGCCTAATCCCGCCGGTAAATTTAGTGCAGAGGGTTGGTTGGGATTATTAAAATTATATACATAGCACCAATCATCAGGTGTTTTAGCTTTTTGGGCAATTTTCTTTAAATAGTTTTGAGCATAGCTGGTCTTTCCTGTACCCGTCGGTCCACACATAAAAATGTTATAACCACGGGTCTTAATTTTCAACCCAAACTGCAGAGCTTTTGCGGCTCTCTCCTGACCTATTATATCTTCTAATGCCTCAAGTTCGGAAGTGTCATTGAATTTGAAAGACTTCGGGTCACATTCTTTTCTAAGCATTTTATAAGACAGACCTTTTATTCGCGGCATAATGCTTCCCCCTTTGTACTGTTAATAAAGCAATCCAAAATACATATAGCAGCAGAAACTACAATAAAAACACTAAGTTCCGACGCGATAGACAGTGGAACTATAATCTCTAAGACAATAAATAAGAAAGATCAATATTTTATGGTACAATGCCCAGCATGAATATTGAACATTATTTTGAAATACTTAATTATACGCAAGTAAATTTTCAAGATAATGGTGATTAAATTTGTAGATCTAGCTTTAGCAGAGCATACATCATAAAATAATATATTCTACTAAAAACAACGAAAATCCTTTTTTATTCTATATAATTATGTCGCATTTTGGATAAAACTTTAGATAAAATTTTCTTTCCACATTATTATAGCATCTTCTTTGTTATCGGCATAATATTCTTTCCTAAAGCCTTCAATTCTAAATCCAAACTTCTTGTATAAATTTTGTGCTAAAATATTACTTTTTCTAACTTCCAAGGTCATCTTAGTTATATTCTCCTCTTTAGCTAGCTCAATTAAGCTCTGTACCAGCATAAAACCAACACCGTTTCTCCTGTACTCGGGGTGAACCGCCACATTTGTAATATGTCCCTCATCAAAAACCTTCCATAGACCTGCATAGCCTATTGTTTTGCCATTTACCTTAGCTATAATATATCGTGCAAATTTATTATTCGTAACCTCTTCTATAAAAGCATTTTTAGACCAGGGTATTGTAAAAGAAAGTCTTTCAACTATTAGTACCTCATCAACATCTTCAAGCGTTAAGCGGGAAACTTCAATCCTATCAAAGCTCATTACTTCTCACCTTTCCCGCATAGCTTCTTTTCTAGTTCTCTTTCAGCCTGTGACTTCCTCAAATAGAAGGGTACCAACTCAAAACTGCTAGTATACTTTCCTTCTTTAGCCATCATTAGTGCGAGTTCAGCCACTGACGCTCCTCTTTGGAGTCTATTTCCTAAAGGTGCAAACTCGCAATTTTCTCCAAGCTCTGATTTAAAGTAATCTTTATGTAAATCAATCGCATCACCGGCAAATATAACCTTCTTGTTATTTCGAACAATTAGCTGCACAAGTTCGGAAACAGGTATTCCCATATATTCTGTAATTCTCTCAAAACCTCTATCCCTTACTTCATACAGTGCGGTAAATACTTGACTGTTTCTTGCATCTAAAATTGGACAAATAACAAATTCACTTGTAACAATATTATATGCCAATGCATCTAATGTTGGAACTCCTACAAGGGGTTTATTAGTTGCATAAGCCAAAGCTTTCGCAGTTGTTACACCGATTCTTAGACCAGTAAAAGATCCAGGACCTATCGAAGCAGCAAACACATCAATATCCGATGGTTTAATATCTAAAGCCTTCATTATTTCATCTATCATTACCATCAGCTTTTGCGAATGGGTCTTTTTATTATTTATCGAGTATTCACCTAAAAGCTTTTCATCCTCCATTAACGCAACAGACCCAACTGCTGTTGCCGTATCAATTGCAAGTACTTTCATACAAAAAACCTCTCATAGCAAGTATTTTTTCAAACCAATGTACATAAGGCGTTTAAAAAAAACTCCTTAGTCAATACATATAGTTCAAACCCATTAATGAAGCTATAAAGCTTCAAACAAAAATATCACAGCTTTAGTCTTTTTTCATAATCCTTATATTTTTCACCAATAAATTCTATATTTATTTCTCTAACGTTCACATCTAAATTAAGGTTCTTATTAATCTTAACCCATATAAGCTCACCAGGCAAAATATCTCTTATCAGTTCAGCCCACTCAATTACCACCACACCATCACCGTATAGATACTCCTCAAATCCTATATCATACATCTCTTCAGGATCTCCAATTCTGTATACGTCAAAATGGTAAAGGGATACCTTAGTCTTATATTCATTCACAATAGTAAAGGTAGGGCTTGTTATATACTCGTCTATTCCTAATGCACAAGCTATGCCATTTGTAAAAGCTGTTTTGCCAGTACCTAGGTCTCCACTTAGACATACCAAGTCACCACTCATTAAAATACTGCCTAATGCCTTACCAACTAGCATTGTTTCATCTTGGGAAAAGGTTTTAATTTGTGCCATCTTCTTCCCTTTCATATACTACTTGTCCGTTTATTATGGTTGTAACAACCTTTGTCTTGAATTCCAAAGGATGCCCGTCTGTTATTATTATATCTGCATCTTTACCTTTTTCAAGGCTACCCACTCTGTTATCAATCTCCGTCAACTCAGCTGCATTGATTGTAATTGCCTTGAGAGCCTCATTTTCATCCATCCCTTCCCTTACAGCTAATGACGCACATAGGGAAAGATACTGTATAGGAACACAAGGGTGGTCTGTCATTATAGCAGTCTTTACACCTGCTTTTGAAAGTATTCCAGGGGCTTTAATGCTCATATTGCGAAGCTCCACCTTCGAACGGTCTGTTAGTACAGGACCCACAATAGCAGATACACCTTCTTCGAGCAAAATATCTTTAATAATGTGCCCCTCGGTACAATGCTCTATAGTAAGTCTTATGTCAAACTCTTTCGCAATCCTTATAGCGGTTATTATATCATCAGCTCTATGGGCATGAGCCTTAATAGGTATTTCCCTCTTAAGTACCTTAAGCAATGCCTCCATTTTTATATCATACTCTGGTTTATCTACATTTTCCTTGTCGTTGTCGTATTCATCAAGGAGCTCCTTATATTCCTTAGCCTTCATTAGACTTTCCCTAAGTATAGCCGCTGTAGCCATACGTGTCGAAGGAGCTTGTTTCCTATCATTATAAACTGTTTTGGGATTTTCACCAAAAGCAACCTTAATTGCAACAGGATCCTTAACTATCATCTCTTCTATTCGTCTTCCAAAAGTCTTTAAAGCGACAAATTGCCCTCCAATAACATTTGCACTGCCAGGACCCGTTACAACGGTAGTAACTCCATTTTCTAGTGCTTCCCTAAAGCAACGATCGAGATGATATACCGCATCAATCGCACGCAAGTGCGGCGTTACAGGATCTGTCATCTCATTTCCGTCATCTCCTTCAAAGCCTATAGAGTCCTCCCACATTCCTACATGGCAATGGGCATCAATAAATCCGGGGAGTATATACTTACCTTCTGCATCTATAATTTCAAGGGTCTTTTTACCTCTATAATTCTTATTCCCTTTTCCTACTTCAACTATCTTTCCCTCATCAATCAGAACATATCCTTTGTCATAATCAATTCCAGTCATAGTTAGTACTTTTCCATTTTTTATAAGTAACATATGGCCTCCAACAAATCTCGTTTTTTAGACTTCTTATATTTTATTATAACACATATATAATTACAACATAAATCATAGAGAGCTTTGTTTTGGCTACATTTACCGGTTAACTTTTTATCTGTATTGTGCGATTATTATTAATAGAGAAACGTAATCTCACCGTTGAAATGGAAAACGGCAATACTAAAATCAAAATTAATATTGATAGCATTAAAACAACAAAACTTCTGAACTAGGTGAACAAATCTCTATTAAAACCAAGCAAAAATTCGCTAATTAGGGGAATTACACTCCTTCTGTTATTTGCTTCAAGTTGGAAATAACAATCTAGCTTGAAGCTTTTTTATGTACTTTTCTTAGTCCTTCTGTCATTATAAACATAAAAATCAAGGACACTATAAGAAAGTAAGGATACAAGGATATTGAAATATTATCCGCCATAAGACCAAATAACGGCGGCATAAAAGTAGTTGCTACATAGGCACTTGCCATTTGAATTCCAATCATAGCTTGGGATAAGTTAGTTCCAAATTTTTCCGGTGTTTGATGAATCATACATGGAAATATAGGTGCACAGCCCATTCCTGCAAAAAACAGACCCATTCCTAAAAAAATGTCCTTTAATGGCAATAGCATTAATAATATCGAGACAGTTATGATACTCTGACCTATTTGAATCATTTTAGAAGCACTTAGCTTAATCATAAGAAATCCAGTAATAAATCGTCCAAAGGTTATTCCCATATAAAATAGCGAAGCCCAACTAGCCGCATCTAAAGGGGACATCCCCCTGTCAAGAACCATAAAACTGCTTGCCCATAGCCCACAGGTTGCTTCTAAGGAACAATAAAAAAAGAAGGCCAAGAAGGCAAACTTTGCTCCTCCTATTTTGACCAATTCTCTTAAACTAAAGTTACTGCTCTCATCGTTTGCGTAATTCGATGTCTTTTTTGCCACCTTACTCCATATGGGCAGAGATAGGAATAGTATAACTGCAAGGGAACATTGGATTAAACCTACTGTTGTATAGCCTGAACGCCAACCTCCTCTATGCAAATTAAAGGACATAATTATAGGTCCAATTGTTGCACCAACTCCCCAAAAACAGTGTAGCCAGCTCATATGCCTTGCTTTATAATGAAGAGCAACAAAATTGTTTAAAGCTGCATCTACTGCACCAGCACCTAAACCTAACGGTATGGAGAATATAATTAAGAATACATAATTTTTAGATATTCCAAAGCCCAACAGTGCAAAGGCTGTCATAAAGACACTTATCGCAGTGACTTTTCCCGTGCCAAACTTTTGAATTATTTTTACACTAAAGAAGCTAGATGTGATAGCTCCACCAGCAACTAGCATTGAAATGGCTCCAGCATAAGAAACCGAAACTCCTAAATCGGTATACATTGACGGCCAGGCAGAGCCTAGCAAAGAATCGGGTAAGCCTAGACTAATAAAGGAAGCATAAATAATTATTAACAATATTATCATCATAATATTTGTCCTCATTTCCTAAGAATATATCAAAGTTATAGTTTGACCATTTTTAGATACTTCAACATCTTGATTAGATGATTTTTTTAAACGACTGGTCAATTGTCCTTTTGCTTTGATTTTTAAAGACCTTATGACCTAAATTATATACAGGTGTTTTTTAAAATACCCTATGCCTTTTTATTTCTTCTCACTGTTGCAACATTGCATATCCTTTTTATCCCTTCGTAAAGGTCGTTTTCCGTCATATCCTCACGTTCTTCACTGGTGGCGACCATTGCAGCTTCATTAAGTATTGTTTCTATTTCCGAACAACTTAATCCTTCAAATTTGTCAGCTATATGGTCAATCGTTATACTCTGCGACAATTTTTTGTTTTTTGTATATATTTTAATCAATTCAATTCTAGTCTTATGATCAGGGTAGGGCACAGTATATTTTTTATCAAACCTTCCCGCACGTACTAAAGCTTCATCAAGAGCCTTATAGTTATTAGTAGCAGCAATAACCATAACCCCTTCCTCACGGGTAAAACCATCCATTTCATTTAGCATTGCGGTAATAATTCTATTGTTTTCCTTATCAATACCCGTTCCAGAATAATTGCGTTTTTCACCTATTCCATCAAATTCATCTATAAATACGATACAAGGCTTGTTCGCACGAGCTTTTCTAAAAAGAGATTTAATTTTAGCGGGACCTATGGACATAATTGCACTTTGAAAATCCGTGGCCTTAGTTGCAATAAAATTGACATTAGCTTCCCCTGCTAATGCTCTTGCAAACAATGTTTTTCCATTGCCGGGATTCCCCTCTAGCATAATACCATTTATTGGACGTATCCCTTTTGCCAAATATTCCTGTGGGTGTTTTAGAATATCAACAGCCTGAAGCATATCCCTTTTTAGCTCCTCTAATCCTGCAACATCCGAAAACTTAGTATTGTTATGCCGAATAACTTTAAATGTGTTTTTTCTATAACCCATAAACTTATATACGCCAAAGATTATGAGCCCAAAAAAAATGACATTAAAAAGCATATCGGTAACAGTAACTAAAATCTCATCCATCCCTTCTTCTGAGCTAACATTGACCCCATTAAGAAGCAAAAATTCCTTAAAGGAATCTAGTTCAGGGTTATCGGTGCTGTATTCTATTGAATCACCCTTTAAATAAAACCGCACTTCATCTTTTCCAATATTTGCAGAAATTACAGCCCCACTCTCAACATAACTATAAAAATCTGCATAGGAAATATGCTGTGCCTTATCATTTCCAAAATAAAGAGTTATACCAGTAAAAATTAATAGTATAACTAGTGCTACAATTGGTAAAACTTTTCTTTTGTTCATAGACTCTCTTCACCTTTACCTTAGCCATTTATAAAGTACCCATGTTTTACTTTATAAGTGGCATTAAATTTGAAATTCTTATTTAATATACTTAAAAACAAATCCACACACAAATATTGTTACCCCAGCTATAATAGCAGTAACAGAATTAACATACGGTGCAATTTTGTTATTTGACACATAAAATTTTTCTTTATTATTTGCATAATAACATATATCTACGGTAGCACCAACATCGTATGGCAAAGCTTTTTTAAATGTATAGTTCATATCTGTAGCAGTTACCTCCTCATTGTTTAAATTATATTTTACTACTGCTGCACATACATCATACGAAACACCTTTTATTGATCTTGTTTTAGTTTTGAAACCAACTACTACTCCTTTAGTGCAGATTCTATTTTGCTCTTTCCTTTTTGTAATCAAAAAACCAACTATCCCAATTAACAAAACAATCAGACCCATCAACTTAAATATATCAAGCACCCAAGCAATTGGTGAATCAGCCATTTCCTGTCCCTCCTCATTTCTAACTAAATATTTAAGTTCTGACTCTATTTCTATATATAGATATTATTATATAGAATTTCATATGGTTTTCCAACACTTTCTCTTGACAAATATATCGTCAGGTGATATATTCGATATATCGGATCACGATAGATTGGAGGGTGATATGTTTGTGTTATAATTCACCACTAACAGAAGCGTTATTTTATATCTTGCTTGCTGTAAGAAAACCAAATCATGGATATGGAATTATTCAGGAAGTCAGCGACATTACCAATGGTAGATTGGTACTAGGTCCTGGCACATTGTACGGGGCTATAAACTCCTTGCTGTCAAAGAAATGGATAACCCTCTACAGCGAGGATAAGTCTTCTAGAAAAAAGAAGGAATACTTAATCACTACTGATGGTAAGGATGTCTTTTATAAAGAAGTGGATCGATTGAGAGAACTCATCGAAAATGCTAAATTGATGGAGGATTTAGTTTGAAAAAATTTAAATTGTATTACGATAAAGATTTAGAACAAGATTGGCTGCAAAAAATGTCACAAGATGGTTGGGCATTCAAAAACTTTTTTTTAGGTGTATATACCTTCGTTCCATGTCAACCAGGTGAATATATATATCAAATTGATTTGCTTGACGATAAGAATAAGAGTATACAGAGTTTTACTGCTTTTATGGAAGACATCGGTGTTGAAGTTGTTGCACAATGGTATCGATGGGTTTACCTCAGGAAGAAGGCTGATGATGGACCTTTTGAAATGTATACGGATATAGAATCTAAAATTAATCAATACAATAGAATAAAGAATTTTTTTCTTTCATTTTTGTTTATAGAATCTATTTGCTTTATCGTAGAGTTCAGTGCAGCTATACGTACAGAAAATCCTACATTATGGCTTTTCACCGCATTAATAGGTCTTATTTGTCTAGCATTTCTTCGTATAGTATGGAAATGTAGCTTTAAAATAGAACAATTAAAACGGGAAAAATAAGGAGTCGATAGAAATTATAAATAAGCTAAGGTGGTTCGAAAAATACAACTGGTCAAATTCCATAAATGAAAAAAGGACACAAGAAACAACAAAATTTGTCCCTTATGTCCCTTGCCTTAATCTATTTGCCACAACACTTTTTGTATTTCTTGCCACTACCACAAGGTCTGTCTTTTATATCAATCTGCTAATATTACTTATCAAATCTTTCAGATGCTTCCTTCATTATATCGATAATTGGCAAATGCTGAGGACATACAGCTTCACACTGTCCACAGCTTATACAGTCACCAGCTTTACCACTTCTTTCAACTAGGTTATTATAGAAGAACTGTGGTCTAGTTTGTTCTCCATACATACGCAGAGTGTTTAACGCACTAATTACGTCGGGAATACTGATATTAACGGGGCATCCGTCACAACAATACCTGCAGGAAGTACATTGAATGTTAGGTAGTTTAGCCATAGCCTTTGTCACTTCATCGAGGACTTCTTTGTCTTTATCGTTTAAAGGTTCAAAATTTATAAAGGTCTCTAGATTATCCTTCATCTGTTCTTCATTTGACATACCACTTAGTATTGTCATAACATTGTCTAAAGAACCCACAAACCGAAATGCCCAAGATGCAATACTTCTATTCGGTTGCTGCTTTCTCATCATAGCTTCCAATTCTGGTATAGTATTTGCAAGCATACCGCCCTTTACGGGTTCCATAATAATAATGGGCATATTATATTTCCTGAGTATTTTATACAGCTCACCAGAATGAACAATGGGATTATTCCAATCTGCATAGTTTATCTGAACCTGTACAAATTCAACTTCCGGATGCTCGGAAAGAATCTTTTCTAGTAGTGCCGGCGAACCATGAAACGAAAAACCAAAGTGCTTTATCTGCCCCTTATCTTTCTTTTCCATTGCCCACTCAAAACAATTATACTTAACATAAGCATCATAATTGTTGCCTTCTTCCACACTATGCAAAAGATAGAAATCAAAATAGCTTACCCCCGCACGTTCAAGCTGCTCATTAAATATGCGATCACAATCCTCAGCTTTCTTGATTTCCCATGCTGGAAGTTTTGTTGCAAGATAAAAAGAATCCCTCGGATAACGTTTTACAACAGCTTCCCTTGCTGCTACTTCAGATTTTCCACCATGGTACACATAGGCAGTGTCAAAGTAGTTAAAACCCTTGTTCATAAAGTCATCCACCATGTTGCACACTCTTGCGAGGTCAATCTCGCCGTCCTTTTCAGGAAGACGCATTAATCCAAATCCTAGCTTTCCTATCTTATTTGAATCAAAACTCATCTGTTTTCCCTCCATATTAATCAGAGTTATTATAAACTCTAAAATATTCACTTGTAATCCGAAAATACGTTTACTTCCCAATACTAATCATAATAATACTCTCTATTCTGTCCGAGAAATATACTCTAATAATTCCTCAACTAAAATATCAACAGTTGTGCAAGGATTCATTTTAGATGGTTGTATATCCTTACAACCAAAGTTCTCCCTTAGTTTCTTACTTCTTTCAATGGCTCTGTATAATCTATCGTTGGAAGATAAAATCTCAAAAATATCTTTTAAATTCTTTTCGTATCTACCTCCATTTATACCTTCCCTAGTAAATATCTGATTTAACTTCTTGATATAATCAGTTCTATGGATTGCTGCATCAAGATTTATGAAATAAATTAGGAACCATAGTTCAATTGATTCATTGGACCATGCTACATTAATATCGTTTTGTTTTGCCTTTACTATAGAATTGTTAACTGCACATCACTAAAATCATCTTTATCAAAAACAACCCATACATGTCCATAAGGAATTGCACTAAGACTTCTTATCATTATGGCAAAGTCAACTAAATCCTCAGTATTTCTACCAGTTCCCTTTATATCTAATTCTATCTTACTTTTTACATCAATTCTATCTTTATATACTTTTTTTATTCTCTCTTTTACTCCTCTAAAGTAATTAGGCTCTGTTTCTTCTCCTTCACATACAATCAAATACCTATAAGGTGCAATGTGCCTTATATTTTCACTTCTTCTCTTCTTTTCCCCTCTTCTCTTTTTAAACAAATCGTCTGTACCCATTATTTATCCTCCCATAAGTCAAACTCTCTTAATAATGGAACAGCCCCATATCTTCCTGCCAAGTAGTCTTTATTGTAAGTTGCATCATTTCTAACTTTCTTATCATTTTCTAGTTTATACTCCGCAAGAGAATATAGAGAGGAAACCCCTTCTGTATCTTTTTCTGTAAACCAAATTTGATCTCTTCTAAAAGTCTCTCTATTTAGTGTATATATGTCATGTGTTGAATAAATTAGCTGAGCACCTTTTTTATTAACATCCGGATTATTAAACATACCTATAATATATCTTAATAACAATGGGTGCAATTTAGCATCTAATTCATCTACAAATAAAGTTGCTCCATTCTCGATGCACTGCATTAAAAACGCATATACACAGAACATTTTTTGGGTACCGCCTGATTCCTCCGAAAAAGGAATTTCTACAGTTCCAATCCCATCCCGCGTTTTGCGTCTTGAATAGACTTTATATATTCCATTGCCTTCTTCGTCAGTTAAATTCTTTGCCTTCTCTATTCTGATTCCATCTATATTGATATCATGATGTCTAAGCAAAGTACAATTTTTTCAATTGATGGATATTGATTAAGTATCTTTTCTAAATACTTTCTATTATCAACACCATTCATTGATATAAAACAACCGTTTTCATCCTCTGGCAACAATACCTTACCATTTTTTATTAAGGTTAAAAACTCATTAGGTCGACACAGCTTTCAAATACATAGACAGTTTCAAAATTTTTAGTTTCGAGCAAATCCTTTTTTGCATAAAAGAAACCAGTATAATGCTCTTTCAACAAATTATTTTTGTACTCGCTACTTGTTGTACCCTTTTTTGTAATAGCAATGATATCATCCTTTGCCAAGGCATCCTTATAGGTAATAAAGCAAAGGTTGTTATTTGTCGTATCCATCTTTAGAAAGCCTTGATTTATGAAGTTTAGTATTATATCCCTATCAATTTTTCTGTTGTTGTAAAGATATGCAATGGCTCTTGTGTAAAAATAATGACTTTCTGGAGCTACGAATCCATCTTCATAAATGATGTAGTTTAAATCAACATCACAGGCTATAGGGGTAGTTTGACTTGGCAGTCTATAGTTTGTTTTTATATAGTCCTCTATATCTCCTTTGTTCACCTTATAATAAAAATAATTTAGTATATAGGCCTGTTGAGGGAATAAAAGGCCAAAGAATTCTTCCAATGCCTGTAGTGGTGTAAAAAGTTCACCGTTATAATGATTATAAACAAAATGCTCATATATAATATACTTTTCATTACCTGCAACTTTAAATAACTTGTTTTTTAGAATTACCTTTGATTCATCTAACCATATGAACAGTTGAACTAAATTACTTTTACTTATAGTGTCGATGGTATTTTTACTGTAGTGTTTGCGTTTAAATTTACCTGAATGAGCTCTTTCTAAAATTTTGTTTTTCATTAAATAATATCCTCCTGTTTGTGTGTATTTTTTTATTATTAGAACTTCTAGGCTTTGCCGCCAACTGCGTAAGCCGTTGTCCTAATATAAGGTATGCTTTTTATATAGGGGTATATAAAAATAAAGTGTTCGACCCCTAAATAAAATTGTTTTATAATAAAAAAAGCCTCCCATCCCCATTAAAAATAGGGTGGGAAGCTACTTATTATTCCAACCATTGTACTATGCTCCCTTAACGGGAGCGTTTTTATATTATACTAGGAAATACTAAAGAATATTAAAACATATTTTTTTATTTTATTCTAAGTATAATATTAAAATATATATTTTTATTCTACTTTAAAATTGAGTTTGCGACAGATTTGCGACACGACAAAAAAACAAAGCCTCGAAACGCTTTGTTTCGAGGCTTTTGATAACTTTGAAATGTCCAGTTACACACGAGTTTGCTCATCGACTGACAAAGTTTGCTCGGCTGGTAATCGAGTGGTTGCAATGCTTCTCGCCCATAAGTTACTTTGAGTGACAAAGTTTGTTCGTGGGTTGCATTTACTTAAAAAATAGAAAAAAAGAGATAAAAAATG
>JGI24712J26585_10001679_pt1 | contig 18759 bp, 25 predicted proteins | sample BioPla3DNA2_FD_26585 | JGI IMG/M metagenome (IMG submission 26585) | reverse complement strand
CCCACTTTTAAAATAATGTTTCCCTCAACGCTTGATCATCTATTGAAGAATTCCCTGTTATAATTTCTTCCTTAGCCACAAGAGGCCTAACGTTTTCCACATAATCTTCGATATAAAATTTATATTCGTAGACTTTAGGACGTCGACTGCGGAATTCTTCAGTTAATTTCAAATCGCTGAGAGATGCCCAAACTCGTTTTTTAGCTTCTGAAGCGCGAGGGTCGCATCGTTTTATAACTTTATGAATTTCTGCAATAGGCATTATAGTTTCTGGATTAACCTTTTCGTAAAACACCTTAAGATGAACTGAGTCCAGTTTAAACCAACCTTCATCAATGTCAAATTCAATTGATTTCCCGTACCTTGAATCGTTATTGATCCGCAAAAATTCTTTATCCCAATCCGGGTCGCGATACTTTACAATTTCTAATGCAATATCCCCAAGAAGATTTATTAAAATACCATCAGAAGTATTTTCTTCAATCTCCTTTTTCTTAACAGCAATCTTGCTGTTGAAGTAATCGATTAACTCTCCATAATACTTCCCTCCCACAAGCTTTGCTATTGCTGCCAACGGTTTCATTATCTGTCGCAATCTTGCATTAGTTGTATCTAATTCTTCTTTGTAATAAATATTCGCGAGGTCCTTATAATGTATCAAGGCAGATATGCAACACCTTGAAGTCACATCAGATATTTCCTCTTGGAAATTACTTTCGTACCATTTAATATCTTCAAGTTTTGCTGTCTGTTCCCGTGGAGCTTCATAAGTGTTGAGTTCAATGCATCTATCAGCAGTTACGATATCAACGCCAGAAATATTGCATATTACCTTTGGAGCAAAGATATTAAACTCTTCCACGCAATTACGCTCGGTACTCCAACGTTTTACATTAGAATTTGCAGTAGAATAGCCCCCGCGGAGAATTTTTGTATATGGGTTTTGATTTACATATTTATATTTAGATTCGTTTAAATCTTCAGCTTCGTCAATGATATAAGTTCTGCAATAATATCCAATTTCACGGTATAGTGCAGCTTCGGAAACATCGACAGCAGATGTGGCATTGTAACAGAAGTTCTTTAAAAACAAACCTAGGGTAGATTTGCCTGTCCCTTTGTTACCGTTAAGCAATAAATATGCCACTGATTTAAGTAAATTATAATAATAAGTAGAATAAACATATAGAGCAATCAAGGAATATTCACAATCATTTGGAGTATAGTAGAACTTCCTGCATAATCGCTCTATATCACTTACTATAGTCATAGGGGCCACTTCTTCCGCGTCATATTCATCATTCAAAAACTTTTCAACCCAACGACTATTTAAAGAAGTATTCCCGTTATGGATAAGCGTTTCTGTTGGTAATTGATATTTCCCTTCAACCAACAATAAATATTGTGGATCAGGACGACGAAGCGCATCGAGGCGTATTACATTTTTCTTGTTTGAAACTAAACAAGGAACTAGTTTTATTCCATCATGAGCCTGTTCTCTTGAGGCAAAGTAGAAATACACATCATCATTTTTAAGATGAAAGTATTGACCTATAGGCATAACAGGGTAATCAGTCCTATTGTTTACAGAGGCATTTGACAACCTAACTGATTCCTGAAAAATAGCATTGGCTATTTTCCCGTCAAGTTTCTGTTCAATTTCCTTTTGTAACTTTTCGTCACGCTTATCCACTAAATGTTTTGCTAGGAGTTGCTGGAGTCTGGTTTTCTGATTTGAGTACTGATAGATTGAAATCAATGAATATGGGTCCTTATTCCCCAAGTCTTCGTTGTAATATTTATTCATTTCCGCCATCAAATGTATATGATAGGGACGGGCCTTTTTAAACTGCACAAGGGACGTATTTATGTTTCCATCGTCAAGTACACCATTTTTAAACCATTTAATATCTCCTATATAACCTTTTTTATAATTATATTCTTTTAGATTAAATTCCAGCCTGAATTTACGATTCGCTAATATCCAATTGTCCCCGTTTCTTATTGCTTTGTACCCATCCGATTCCAACGCTTCTGCGTTATTTATTAAACTAACAAGCGGAATAGCCTTAGGACATTTTCTATAATAATCGTCAGGGTCTTTGTAAGAAGAGTCGTATTTAATTTTATAAACCGGTTTTTCAGGGAACCTTTCATTGATTAAAAAGACATCATCGGCCCCTGCATTATCATTGTCAAAAAAACAATACAACTCTTCAAATTGTTGCAATTGGCTCAACTGATCTGGCCCTATATTTCCACCCACCGCTACCATAGTATATGGAAAATCTTTGTTTCTTTCATACACCGTTATAAGGTCATTTTCTCCTTCAACTATAACGGCTTTTTTCTTATGAATTCTAACGCCAGGAATGTACATGAGAGGCTTCCCGTCTCCTCTGGTAGAAAGGCCGGATACAATTGCCCCACCTATCTTTACCCCAAATGGGTTTTTTGAATTCATCCGCAATATTTCACCTGTAAACGGTGAAATATATGGATAAACGAACATATATTCTTTTTTCTCTTTTCCGCATGGAAACCAAACCTTTTTTATTTCTTCTTTATCGAAATCCTTTAATAGCCTTTCCCTGAGTTCAGGGTAATTTTTAGAGATGCCTATTTTGAATAAACTAAGACTTTCCTTTTCATGACCGCGTTCTGATAATTGATATATAATCGCGTCCGGCTCATTCAATAGTTGTTGATGATAAAATTCAACAGCTATTTCTTTCATTCGTAAATATCTTTGAGCCTCTTCTATTTTTTGCTTTTGTTCTTTGGTAAGTTCCTTTGTAAAATATTCTATCCCGGTATATCTAGCCAATTCAGCTATTGCTTTTTCTTCGCCTAAGTATTCTTTTAGCAATTGAATGTGCGTTCCCCTTGTACCGCACGAAAAACAATACGCAGCATTTTTGCCTTCGGTAATTGTAAAGCAATCGTTATGCCTGCAGAATGGACAAGGATTTACTCTTTTGTCTTTGCCGACATTTATAATTTCTGCTCCGGGATAAAAAGATAAATAGAACGTTTCCAAGCCATTTAAAATAGCTTCAGAAACGTCTTCATACCAATACTTTATTTCTTGAAAGTCACGCACATTGATCCCGCCTTTTTCTCTTTCTTTAAAAATAAAAGGGAGTATTTTTATTATATATTTATTTTTCTTGAAGGGCAACAAAATACCGACATGTCAATTTTAGCAAGCCCAATCCGAATATCGGGCTTGCTTTTGAATCTATTATTGCCTTTTAAAAGCACTAACGACGCTATATCTGGGTCGGTACAGATTTCAACGATATAATACTCTTCCATTATTTCTAAGGCTTTATAAAAATGATTCGCATTAACAGTAAACTGTAGATGGTCGATCCCTTCACCACCCCAAAAAGGCAACTCTCTTGCGGTTACAAACCCTTCTCCTTCCGGTTCCAAAAATGCTACCCCTAAAGAATTATCTGTTATTTCTATGTCAAGAACGCAATTGCGCCTGCGCTTAATTGCAGGAAAGACTGTTTTGATAGCCATATATAAATCTTCTTTTTTTACTTTTACTGAATGTTGATACCATTTTGTAAGTCTATGAGATACCTCTTTCATTATTCCTTTACGAACAAAGATATCGTCATAAGTTACTGATGCTGTATTGTATTGGTAATATAATGGTTTGTCTGTTGAAGCTGAAGAAATCCGAATAAAAAATTGGCCGTTCACAGCATAGGCAAAGTCCCCGAAAAATACTACTCCGCAATATTCTCGAGGCAATACCTCTGGGACAAAAGAGACGGTCGGATGCTTATTGGTAGACCAATCCTGAAAAACTAAACTTTCTAGCCGTTCGACTATTTCAATTTTTGCTATCAATATAATCTCCTCCTAAAAAATACTTCCTTGCGGATTATTTAAGATATTGTCTCTGTATTTACAGCAAATTTTATTAAACATAATAAAATTATAAAAAAAATCAAACTCATTGAGTTCGCCGCAATAATCATAGAGATATTCTTCTGATTCTTTCGAATCAAAAGCAGTGTACCCCATCCATTCGCCCATATCGTAAACCAATTGCTCCCATAGTTCACTAAAGTCAGGAATGAAACCGCTTAAGTGTTGAGCGCGCACATAAGCCCCCTGCAAAATATCCAATGTATATGCATTGGCATTTTCCATCGCAGTATTTTCCCGAAGCTCCTGAGCTTCCCTTACAATTAAATCATTGTCTTTCAAATAAATCACTCCCAAAGGCTTAATTGAGGATTATTTATTATTCCTTTTTTATTGTCAAGAAAAGGAATTTTCTCTTGACAAAAATATTTAGCCATAAATTCCTCGTCTAATAGTTCGCTGTTTACAAAATCAAAATAAAAATCAAAAAGTTCTCTTTTGTATGGGCATACCTCATTATTAAAAGCATTGCCGCATACTGCTGCTTTCGAGTTATAATCAGGTATGCCGATCAAGCTTTTGTGCCATTTAGCCAGTTCTTCATCAAACTTATAAACCCGACAGACCTCGCAACATTCAACTGGAGTATCATTCCAGGGATCGTTCCAATCTAAAAATCCCCCGGCAGCTTCTTGTTGAGATATTAATTCATCTATTTCTTCAATAACTTCAGAGATGGTAGGATAAAAAGTTAAGTTTCTGTTCTTCAACGTCCCTAAAGCTTCGTTTAAATAGTCTTCAAACATACTTTCGTCTGAAGGAATTACTGCGTTGGCAGTAATTCCTTCAGAACCCTGATATAATATCAATTCATTGTCTTTCAAATAAATCACTCCCAAAGACTCAATTGAGGATTATTTACTATTCCTTTTTTATTATCAAGAAAAGGAATTTTTTCTTGATAAAAATATTTAGCCATAAATTCCTCGTTTAACAACTCGTTGTTTAAAAAATCAATATAAATTTTAAAAAGAACTTTGCGAAACGGACATTTTCCACTATCATATTGATAAGCACAACAAAAGGATTTTTTATGAACGTATAATTCATCTGCATTAATTCCCTTATCAAGCTCAAAAGAACTGCAATTTCTGCATTCTTCTTCAGAAATATCTAAGTCCGGATCCTCCCAATAATCAAGGATTCCCGAAATTTCCGCCTCAAATGTGAGATTTTCTAATTCTTCAATAACAGCATCAATCGTTGGATAAAACAAACAATCTCTTTCCTTTAACTGCTGCAATGCATTGTCCAAATAATCCTCAAAAATACCAGGTTCAGAAGGTGTTATTTTAATGGACGTTTCAGACTTTTGATACACCACCAAATCATTTTTTTTCATAATGGTCACTCCCAAACACTTAACTGCGGATTGTTTACTATCGTTTTTCTCTCCGGATCAGAAAACGGCATTTTATTCAGACGGAAATATTCGGTCATAAAGTTCGCATTCAAAAGCTCGCTGTTTAGAAATTTAGCAAAATCTTCATATATACCCCTTCTGTATGGGCAATCGAGGTCATATTTATTGAGACATGTTTCTGATTTCTCATTAAAAAAAAATTCTAAATATCCCTTTGGATACTCAGCCTTCACTTGTTCAACTTCTTTTAAAAGAGCTTCAGTAGTTTCAAAAGCTGTACATACTTCACAAGCCTCTTCTGGAATATACAAATCAGGGTCTTCCCATTCAGATAAAATCCCAGCATAATCCTCATATATTAATATGTCCGTTATTATATCAATGACCTCTTTAATAGTCGGATAAAAAATGCCATCTTCGTTAAACTCATTTAGTGCTACTTCTAGATAATAGTTGAATGCGCACTCATTAGAAGGAAGTATGTTTTTGCTTTCTGGCGCAATACCCTGATATATTATGAGATCATTACTCTTCATCGGAATACCCCCAAAGATTTAATTGCGGATCATGTCTGATTTGTCCCTTATCCAAGTAAGGAATTTTTTCCTTTTCGCAATAAAGTTTAATAAAGTCTGTACTGAAATAATCTATTGCGGCAGATTCGTCAATTTCCTTATATATTATAGGCCTTGTTACTTCAATGAATAACCTATCAATAGTAGGATAGGTTATTCGTTCTTCCCTTAAATCAAATAAAGCCCTTTTTAGATAATGCTTGAACAAAATTAATTGCGTATCAGTTACTTGGCCGCTTTTTAATAAATGTTTCATAACATCACCTGCTCTTCATCTCTATCAAAAAGGCTTTTTTGAGGAGAATTGACAACGTCTCCATCTTCATCAATATGGCAAATTCTATTTTCAGTTAAAATTTCCCCAACATCTATGGAAAAAAATTCACTTACTGCACAAAACACGGCCTTTAGCGTTTCTTCGTCAACTTCTCCCATTTTATTCAGAAATTCAAATTCATCAAGCAAATTAAAGAGGGCGTTATGCAAACTTATTTTGAAGTCTATATAATGAATAAACAAGCCTTGAGAAACTAAAGAATCGTAAGCTTTGCTAACGCATTTACTTATACAATCCTGGATGAAATTCTCCTGTATAGGTGCCCATCTTTTAACTATTTCCATATTTTCACCCCTGCTCTAAAATAAGCTTGTTTGAATAGGATTGTATTCAACACCTTCAAAGTAAAAATTAAATTTATTCTCCTGTAAAATCTTTTTTAAAGTTATCTCGTTTAGGTTTGAAATCATAGCTAAAAAATCTTGCTTATCATCTACAGAAGAAAAGAACATCGATTCAAGACCGATACTAATAGCGGCCAGTTCCCGTATCTTTCTTAATACATCTACGGGCTCTACTTTAAGCCTGGTAACTGACAGGTCTATATATGCCCGTTCGATAAACATTTTAAGTTTTTCGTCTGATTCCTTTTTTTTAATTCCACTTATTATAACGTAATTTTCATCCATTCGAATCCCTCCATGCACACTATAAAAACAGTGTTTGCTGTGCTAGATTGTAATATCTGCCATCAATCTTATATGGCAAACGAGACATGTCTAATACAGCACGAATTGTGTCTATATCTTTGGCAGCACGATATGCCTTTTTAAACATTTCAAGCATACCTATATTTATGGTATCCTCTATAATTACAATGTCTTTTTCCAATTCTTCAGCTAGACAGTCCATTATCACACTAATTTGTGGTGCGTTACCCCCGCAAGCACAATACGCCATCTCTGTCCTGCTGATTAGAAAATCATTCGTACTCCACGAAAGTTTTATAAGTTGATTCATTTTCTTCTCTCCTAAAAAAGGCTTGTTTGAGGGTAATTATACACGCAACCCTTTTCCTGATAACAAAACCGCATGGAATTCAGGGCTTCCTTTATAATGTCTGTGTTTAACGATATTGTGTAAAATTCTAAATGCTCACTTTTTTTTACCTCCACTTCCGAGTATAATATGTTAAATACTGTATTTTCCAAATCCAAAAGATCCGGAATCTGATTTTCTTCCGGATGGAAGATTAATTCATATGCAATTTCCACTCGGGCATTAATTGCTTCTGATTTTTCCAGAATTCCAAGTTCAGCACACAAATCTATTGCCTCTATTATTTCTTTATTATCCATAGAATATCACCTCAAGTGAAAAGACTTATCTGAGGGTCATTAAAAACGTCCGGTCCTATTCTGTACGTCAATTTATGCCGGTTTAGAGAATCAATCACTTGTTGAAGCTCATAAGATTGAAGGGCAGCTTTATATATTTGAACATCCTTCCCTGAATATCCGTCGTCTCTGATGTCTTCAATATGCTCTTCAACACAGCAAAGGAATTCATCCCATAATTGTTCTAATGACGGGATAAATATGTCATTTTGCCGGCAATAACTCCATGCCGACTTTGTAAACATGTCCAATAACGCCGTACTGTTTAATATTTCTTTTCTGTCGCAATTATTAATCGAAGGATAATCTATGGGATTAATAGAAGAAGACATGAGGTGGTAACTCATCATTCACCACCTCTTATGGTAGGATCTATAGGCGCCAGCATCGCCTGGATTATCGGATCTGATTCCTTTTTTCGGACGCCTTCAAAACAAATAGGCGCTAAAGCATTTTGAGACGTATATATATCCACAAAGTCACAGAAACTAAACAAACGCATAATTTCAAAAAAGTATAATGCCTTCATGACCACTTTTTGAAATTCGCCATAATTAACATCTCTTAATAATATAGGCCAATAAATTAATTTTTCTGGCGGATAATACAAATCCAAATCAAGTTGTCGATCGTATTGTTCAAGGTATGCAGTCCTCGTTTCAAACATACCTATCCTGCAACCGGCAAAGAATGGTTTAATAATCTTTACAACAATATGCGTAGATTCTTCGCTTGTTGGCTCAACTATATAAGAAACGCCTTCCTGAATATTGTAAGCAGTCCTGAACCTGTGAAGAATACATGGCTTTTCAAGCAAATTAGAACGGTAAACCCATTCGCCATGTTCGTATTTGAATTTAGCGGGGAACTCGTTTCCTTCCATTTGATTGCCGTCCGAAACCTCAAGAATCAACCTTAAATGTTTGCGATCTTTCATTGTTGGATATAGTTGATAAATCTGTCTCATTACATGATATACAGGAACCCTAATTCTAAATTGTGGCCTTGCTAAAGAAAACCTGCTTTCAATAAAATCAAGTGTAAGTCGTACCGTTTCACCGTTTGGTTTTCGACCTACCAAATCATTTCTTATAAAATCATTTTTTGCATAATGATAATAAGGGAAGCTCCTGTTTTGTCCTGCCAACAAGTTTTTGCCGTGAATTTTTATCAAGTAGTGACCTTCTTCGTGAACAACATATCCCGCATTATCATTAAATAATACGCCTGCAAAGTTAGAGTCCCTAAAGGAAGCCAACATTGCAACTCTTTTAAACTTTTCAGTAATTAATTTAGCGGATGTTATCGTTTCGATCATTTTTTTTCTCCTCCTAAAAACAGAGAGCACTGTAATTATCACTAACTACAGTGCTCCTTTTTGTTTCTTATACGCAAAGGACCTTTGCGCCTATTAGCTTTGCAAATATTGAACGTTGCAAAGCTATACGCCTGTCGAGCTGTTTTTACCTCATGTCCTTTGCGCGGGGATTGCTCCCCGCTAGTCTCGTCTGTTTTATTACTTATACAGACGATCAAGATCCATTTTTATATTAATACGCTTTCTAACTTTACTTGCTCTTTTCCGCTCACCATTCGCAAGTACAGCAAATATTCCGGGGTCATTTCTATTCTTTTATTAGATAACGAAGTTTCCGCAGGGACAACAAATATTTCATACCCGCGAATATTCATTGTTATGGTAGCCCCAGATTCTTGTATCTTGTATATCCATTGTGCAAAGCGAATCATACACAAACAGTCGGAAAAAATAGAGATAAGCTTTTCACCAAGCTCTAAAAAGTCAAGATAGTTTTGAGCCTCCATTCTTTTCAGCTTACCTAACAATGCGCAGGCATCTTTTAATGAAACCTCCAAAAAGCCATACAGATATGGCATAGATGTTTCGTAATAAAATCCACCATTTTGAGGTTTAAAAGGAAGCTCTCGCTCTTCCAAACCAACTCGGTCATATGGAAATGAAAAGGAAAGAAAAGAAACGTTTGTCAACTCTTCCTCCCCTTCAATGTCCACATATTCATCCTGAGATCTCTCCTCACAAATAACAGTGCTTTTTGAATTTCGTACAATTTCAGCACACAAGCCATTTTCCTTTGCATTTATCAACATTGTCGCAACGTCAACCAAGTTAACTGCTAAATCGCAAAGCGATACGTACAAGTTTATCGCGGCTTTTCTGTGCTCAATGTCATTTTTTATTTTTTTCGGGGCGTTTGGAAACCTGTTAGCCAAAAAGTCTGTCAGTATTGATATTATAACCTCAAGGCTTTTTGTTGATTTTTTTATCTTCATTTTTTCTGCCTCTTTTCTACCGCTTTATACGGTCGCAAAACCCCTGCACCCCTGCACTTTGTCATTATCTCTTATTGTGTCGTCAGGAACTATAAGATCGTTTCTTTTTGAATACAAAGCAACAGGAAGAGATACTATATACAACGTATTCTCTTGTGGTTCCGGCAAATCTATGACCCTTACAAATTGTGTTTTATTTATAGGGATAGAGTCTTTCACGTACCCAATTTTAGTACGCTGTATTATACATCTCGCAACAATACCTGAAGGCTCATAAGTAATAGGTCTTCCGTTTTCTCCGATCACTGTAACTAAGTGATTGGTAAGATTAATCACAGTAATCTCATCGTTTCTGTTCACGCTTTTCCTCCTCTCTCGCCAAAAAGGCCTTTATTTGATTTTAAAAAATCTTGCCGGCTTAGCTCGCGCTGCCTTCTTATTGCTTCGTTACCCGGACAATTGTATTTTTGGCATGGAAATGTGACTTGTTCAGTATTTCTGTCATATGTGCAAACTGCAAAGTAAGCGCATGGTTCGCCTTCGCANTATAATTTTGGACAGTATGCTACCGGCATTTTGCAGCAAGCATTCTCATCTTCGCCTACAAACTTAATCGCTTTTTGCGGTTCTGGACATTTTTCTATTTCCTCTTTTACACATGGTTTCCATTCTCTTATCAAAACAACGACCTCCTCAACCCAAAAAATAAGGGACCCCGACTTCCCTTTTGTTTCTTATACGCAAAACCCAGCCACCCAATCTTAGTAACCAGGCTTTGCGNATCCCCCCCCACCTAACAATGATTTGTCATGAGTCGATTCTTTTGATTTCACTGAACCCTGAAGCATTCAATGAAACTGAATATGCCTCATCGCTCCATTTTAGCAATTGACTATTATGGGTTACAATAATGCTTTGCCGCCCATATCTCTGCTCGATAATCTTTAAAAGCTCGATACATTTAGGAATGTATTGCTCACTGACGTTTTTAAAGATTTCATCCAAACGCCATGGCCCTGCATTCGGCGGATCCAGCCATAAATCCATAGCTAAATAAAGAGCAAACGTAAGAACGTTGATAATTCCACCGCCTCTGCTTTCCAGCGGGTTAATCAAGTATTGTGTCGTTTCCCCAGTTTTTTCATCTATAAATTCTTTTGTAGTCCAAAAGCGAAGCTCGGTCCTCCTTTCATAATAAACCGGTTCAATCCTAAATTGCAAATCTGGCTTTTCGAAAATATACTGCAGAAAATGCGTTACTATCTTCTCTATTTCCGAATAAACGTTCTCCCTGATTTTTTTACCAGTTGCTTTTAATAAATCTTTTTCTTTATTATAGAAAGCAAGCGATGCCTTTATAGACTCAATCTTATTTGAAATTCTTTTTATTTCAAATAAGATTATGTTCTGTTCAGCTTCAAAAGCGACTACTTTATCATTTAAGTGTTTGAAATCCTCTTTTAATGTTTCTGCGTAGCTCAAAATTATCCCCTCGCTTCGTCAAGAATTTTCTGAGCTTCATTTTTTGAAGCGATCGCCTGTGCATACAAGTCCTTTACCTTTCCTTTTAAGGCATCAATTTCTTCCTCGGCTTTATCAGGGTTAATACCTAAATCAATGATGTTTTGCCGTTCTTTTTGTTCCTGTTCCTTGATGGAAGATAGAAGTGCCTCTGCCCTCGTATATTCGTCCTTTGCTTTTTGAAGCCACTCATCGAGCGCATCAATTTCTTTTTTTGTTATTTCAGACATATTCATGAACTCCTTTCATGTATTTTTCATAAAGATTTTGTATTGCCGTTTCATCAATCTTTCCAAAACATACCGGACATTCCGAGGTTTTCTTTAGTGTTTCTATATATCTTTTAACCTCCTCCTTAAAAAATTGTGCTGCTTCATTGCACAATTTTTTCTTGCGTTCAATTTCATTTTTAAGAGCCGCATATGCCTCAAGTTTTGAGATTCTCTCTTGAGTCTTCTTAATTTCCTTCAATATTGTTTCATGTGAAACAATTATAGAGTATATGCCAACAACCTTCTCCTGCTTCATTTTTGTCTGTTTATAAAAATCCAAATACTCCAAACATTTAAAAGCGTCAACAAGCCTGGAATACTCCGATTCGAGTTGAGGCAGGATACCCTCAGTTTTTCTAATATGCATCAGTGCCGTAATCTTCTTTTCAAGCTGTTCTTTTTTTGTCCGGAGAACTTGAAGCAAACTTAAATGCTCTTCAATCCTTAGTGCAGTATTAAAAGTATTCTTTATTGATATTACTAACGGGTCAAGGGTATCTATAGCTGTAAAATAAATTTTTAAGACAGTTTCACCTTTCTTCTTTCTGTCCTGCAGCACTCCAATGGCTTTAACATGCCCCTCCAAAAGGGTTACTTTTTGATGATTTTCTTTTAATATTTTCATGCTTGGGGCAAAATCAATAGCCCACCGACTTTTCTTTTTAACGTCTTCATTAAAAGCCTTTTTAACTCCAAGCTCCTCCAGCGAAGCAACCGATCTTTGCAGTATTTGAATTCTGGGTTGCAACTCTTTCAAAAATATAAATTTTTGTTCAGTCATGTCTACCCATAATTTTGCACTCATTGTTTTTTGGTACTTTTTGATAGCCTGTTGATATCCCTTCAACTTTTCATATGACGCTTCAGCCAAAGATAATACCTGCTCTGTTTTATTAAGATCCTCAAAAGCAACATTAAAATTAATAACCCAAGATTTAAATTTAGGCAGAAAATCATACTCTGCATTTTTATCCTGCTCTTTTTTCAAAAGCTCGTTTTCNGTTATTAATTGCCTTTCGAACTTAATGATATCAGATATGACATCATTAATAGCTGCCTCAACAAGGTCTGTTTTNCAAATTTTATCCAAGATATCTGCCTTTTTGCTGTCCGTCTCAGCTAATAAGAACGGGGGCTCAAATTGCGAGATGAATCCCATTGTATATTTTCTGGGGATCCCAATATCATACTGATATACCCCAAGGACTTCCTGAACTTCTTGAGGTACACTTGTTCCAAAGCCGGTAAAGGTTTGAGAATTGCCTTGAGAATCGATTATGATATACCTGTTTATTTTAGAATCCCTGCTCCGTTCACGGGTAACAGAATAACCATTGCTTAACTCAATAGTTCCCCCGCCAATTCTTGTTCCAAAAGTAATAAAATCGGTTCCGGAAGGGTTGTTGCCGTATATCCACTCAAAAAAAGTCAAGAGCGCTGATTTTCCGCTATCAGTAGGACCGACAATAAGGTTTACTCCCGGGGAGAACTCAAAAGTAGCATTTTTATAGCTTTTAAAGTTCCGTAATGTCGCCTTCTTAATCCACGGCAATTTTGCCACCCCCTGCCTGTTCCGTAGATATTTCTTTCCGAGCTTCAAGAACTCTGTAAATACGTTCTTTCGCCGACTTAACTATTGCTTTGTCTGCCTCTTCCTCAGCAGCAACTGCATTCAACGCTTCTACCACATCGACTTTTTTAACGGCTTCAGAAATATCTATTCTGCTAAAAAATAGGTCTGTTTCGTTTTTCTGTTCTTGCTTCTTTATTATGTGTTCTCTGCTGAGGACTTCTGCTGCGGGTCTTGCGCTTTTAAGAGAATAAAAACTATGTGAGCAAAATACTTTCCAGCCAAACTCAATGCTATATGAGCCTTTTATTTCGAGCACTGAACACTTTACAGCCCTGCTAAATTCCTTTAGATCAGCGTTAACTCGGCCCAAGGCACCTGGATTTATAAATAACTTGCCATCATGTCTGATTTCGCCAAACCCAACATGATCATGAGCACAATAAGTTACGTCCGCGTCAGTTTTATCCCAAAAATCCTTTAAAAGCGTACAGTCCGCATTAAATATAGGACGGTCAACAACCATCCCATGAGTTAAATGAATCAAAAATTCATTTTCTCCTTTTTTAGTGGAAATATAATCATCAACTTTTCCATCCTTGTCAAGCTCAGGTCGAAAAGGGGAGGCTGTTATGCGTATTACATATGGAGGCGCATCATGATATAAGTCAAAAGATTCTTCAGAAGTCTTTGGAAACAATTTTATCTCAGACCTGTCTCCNGCCAAATAAGTTACAATACCCGCCGCATCAATTAAGGACATTTGAGTTTTCCATAAAGAATTTGGATTGTGTCCATATAAATCATGGTTTCCCGGGTTTATGAAAACAGGAACTTTCCATGCTATTATTTCTCTGACGAATTCCCTAACGATAATTGACGATACATCCGGGTGTTGGACGAGATCTCCGCCTATCAAAACCGCGTCTATATTTTCATTTTTAATTATGCGGCCTATGTCTTTGAACTTTTCTAAAAGAGCTTCCCAGTAAATATCTTTTCGGCAAAGCATGTCTGCCCCCACTTGTATGTGCGGATCGTTAAATTCCAATATTTTATAAGTAAAATAAAGAGCCACGATTTCACCTCACTTAACTTAGTTATCATTAATTAGCCGCGGAGAATCTATAAAAAACATTTTAATCGCGGGATAATCAGAAAGAACAGCTTTAAACTTAGAAAGTTTTGAAGATGCTCTGAGCATAGAAATGTTTAATAACCTACTTGCTATCTTTTCAATAAATTCTTCCATTATTGCGTCAAACTCCCCAGCGATAATCGCATCCCTGATCTGTTCTGGCAAATTCTCAACGCATTCAATTTGATCGATAATTGCTTTTGACTTCTCCCATTCTTCAAGGTCATCGTCATAATACCTCAAAAAACGCGTTGCCAAATCATTGTCTTCCCTGCCGTATGTTAATCCCCCATATCCAGCAACAATCTTTTTACCTTTAAAAATATTTCTTACAAGCTCTAAAAAATCAGTCTCAATGCAAGCATAAATTTTTAAAATAACATCCTCGACTGTTTTGGATGACTCAGTAGCGACAGAAGATTCCGCGTCTATACAGCAGCTATCAAAAATTAAAATGTGTCTGTCGCCAATACGTACGCCTCCTGAGGGAAGCGGCGATGGTTTTACAGGGTCTTCTACGCAAGTTTTGAGTAGTTCTATTATAAGGCCATGCACCATCGTCTTTTGTTGCAGTGTTAACCTTTTTAAAATGGGATCAATTCGCATTTGCGTCACCTATCTTTCTAATAGCGTAAATGGATAGCTCGTTAAGTAACCGTTTCTTCACCCATTGACCTCCAATCTTTTTCTTGTATCTTCTGGATTGAACAAAGCCTATTGCAAGAATCCGGTCGCCTTCTTTATACTTTTCATAACAAAATTGAGCTATCTTCTCCCAAGCAATACAAGGAATTTTTTTGGGATGTCTGGAAATCACTTCTAACGTAATTTCTCCGATTTTTATATGCCTTGCAGGAGTTTCCCTCAATTCAATAGGCTTAGCAATTACTCCCTCTATTTGGAAACGATTCTGGTATTGTTGTTCTTCGAGCAATTCAATTTTTTTTGCCCAAATAAACACTTCCAAATAACCATCGGGAACAATCCGTGTCCTGATTTGTCCGACTACATGGATAAATTGTCCGCTATTTATCCTGTCATAATCAATGACCTTTTCATTAAACCGAACCCGAATTTCGTCAACTTTTTTCTTACCCCAATTCCTTTCTACAAATAAGTATGTCTCGTAAACAGACCCGTTGTCGCTAAGATAAGAAAATTGGGGAGTCTCTTTTACGTAGCCGCTTAGTTCTATTATGTTTTGTGTATCTTTCATGTGTAAAGGACCCCCTTGTCTAATCGCTTTATTTTTGACACTCCCCGACATAAATGACGGAGATTTCTGAACCATTATGCTGCTGATGTAGCATAATGGTTCAGACAGAAACGGTCAGCCCGACCGCCAAAATATTCATTGCAGCGTTAATATCTGCATTTTGTTGACAACCACAAACCGTACAATAATTATATCACATTATCAATGTCTTCTATGTGTTCATCAAATTTAGGCGGAACCCTTTTCCCTATTAAGCCACCGCCTACCGTTTCAAGAAGAAGCTTATCTTCCAAGGGAACGCTTCTGGCGGTAAACGTAAACGCATTTATTACGTCCCACAAAGTAGCTTTTGGTGGATCCATTAACGGATTTTCTTTAAATTCATCAATGACTCTGCTTGCAAGTTTCTTAGTAACGCCTCCGTTTTTAGCAACATATTCGATAAATTTCTCCGGATAATTAATCTGAGTTCCTCTACTCTTTAAGAAAAGATCCATATAACCAGGAATTTTTTCAGTTGCTAAAGTAATGCTTTTAGTAAATTTTTCAGCAAGCGTGTTTTTTTCACCACGATGAATCTTCTTCATTATATATGTCTTGACAACATCTATAATCGCGCCATTTGAACACCATTGACGCCACAAAAAGAACTTGGCAGCTATGCTCCCTAATCCCGTTTCACTATTGGTTATATTTAGACCGCCAAGAAATCTGTCGAGCCGACCGTCGATTTTATTGACACCTAAATCAAGACATAGTTCAGGACTCATTACTGATACCGAAATCCTGTCTTCATTTAATAATATGCGGTTTGCATACATATTGGTATCTGCAGTCGCCTCCTCAAGTGCAGATACCACGTCAACATTATCGAAAATATTATATGTACCGGAAAGCGCGGCTCTTCCAACAATTTTTCGCTCTGGCAATTCCTTTAGCCGAAACAACATTGTCTTATCAGGCTCTGCATCTACAATTTGGTGTTTCCAGTAATCATACTGATCTTTGAACATGTGTGAAGGCAATTTTTCGGCATATTGCATTGGTATACCTGTTAATGAACAGATCTGAGACATGAATGTTCTGCGTCCTGAAAATGTGTAAGCTCCTTCCCCTTCATCACCTTCAAGAACCCATTTTCCCTCAGTTGGAGTAATTGGCACAAAATTAAGCGCCTCAAGCGGCCTGTAGACATCAAAATTCCCTTCCGCTTCCCTTTGGACTGCCGTCTTCAATTCACTAATCGCCATTGTTTTTGACATAAGAATCCCCCTCCATTTTTTTTATTTTGCGATATAATTTCGCAATGTTATTCATAGTTTTTAATAGATTTTTCCTTTAAACAATCAAACATTGGTCTTTGCCAGTCTCTATTGCCGTAAACTTTTCGATAAACACATCCCCCNTTTTCGTAAAACCTGCAGAAGAGTTTACCGTACATGCATATATGAAGGCTATCGGAAACATACACACAGAANCATTGACTTTTTTTAGGTAGAATTTCAGCCCACTCCGTTTCTGTATTCGGGATCAAAATTGGATTATTATTCTCCCTTGCGTCTTCAGGCGTTTGGTACATATGCCACCAATCTACTATAACATAATCGCCCAGCTTACCTAATTCCACATGAAATCCGCCAGCCTTGCATTCCCCGAAATCTACCCTCCTTAAACATTGCTCTACTTTTCCCAAGCTATAATCTCCACAGTCAAATACCATTATTTTCGAACAGATCGGACACACTCCACGCATATACATAAAATTAACCCCCGAATATTCACGTCCTGTTTTTTTTTAAAGTTTGATAGGGAACTTTGCAACACCGTTGAAATAGCTTTCCGCTACCACATTTGCACAGATCAAGTCCCCAATTGTTTACGCACCAATTACAGTCCCCATACTTATTGGTAATTAAGGATGGATAACCTGTTATTCCAACAAGCCCCGGGAAATATTCCTTTAATCTCTTTCTATGAAACGAGTACTCCCCGCTTCCTATCTGAATAGTTATAGCCCCGCAATCACAGATAGAAATGTCCGTAACTCCCAATTTTTTAATCTCCCTTTCTAACTCCTTTTTCGCCAAAAAAACACCTTCCTTTTCATAGATTTAAAAAAGGGAAGGTAAAACACCTTCCCTTTTTTTGCTTATACAAACTTAAAATAGCCGTCTAACATCATATTGAGTAAAACTTGAACACCTACGATCTCGTGCCCGGATTCATCAAACATAAGTGTAGCAGCATAATACCCATTTTCAACAATGAACCTCTCCAACCTACGCTTCGCTTAGAGGTTGGAGTTTCTTAGCATCATGTATTACTACCTTCGCAGATATGTTGTTACATATCTTCGTTGCAAGCAACGGAAGTATAGACATANACTAACTAAGCAACTACTTTTCGATAGGGTGGGTTCACACCTTCTACTACTTCTTGCCTAAGCAATACGTAGATACTTTATTTCTTTTACTTCCCCTAAGTACCTTATATCATTATATTTATACTTAGATAATATATTTTTACTTCCATGTATGTCTCTATGTTCCTTATAACCGCATTTACATATATAATTTCTTGTAGAAGTTTTCTTTCTTCTACCACAAACAGGACATGTTTGCGTTGTATATCCTTCATTTATTTTACTTATACTTATTCCTTCTGCTTTTAATTTGTACTCCAAATATTTATATAGTTTACCGAATTGCCATTGACTTAATTTTTGATTAATATTCTTATTTCTTTTCTTTTTAGTATTTCTTTGCACACCTTCAACATCACCCATTACTACTTCTTTTAATTTATTTTCAATACACCAATCAACATATTGCTTTGTAGTTTTATGAAGTATATCAGTTAATTGTTTATCTGATTTGGATAATATATATTGTTTTGCTTTATCGTACTTTTTCCATTTTCTACTGCCTTTCTTGCATTTGCTCATTTTTCTTTGTAATTCTGCTATCTTTTTATTTCTTAATCTTTTTATACTTCTTGCTTTACGACCAGTTATTATAATTGCATTACCATTTTCGCAATACGAACTGATTGTGTGTATTTCTCCTACATCCATTCCTGCTACATTTTTATTATTGTTTACAGCTTCGACTAATCCATCTTCATACGCTAATGATAATTTTAATCCTCTGTCATATATTAATTCAATTTCTTT
>JGI24712J26585_10001678_pt1 | contig 18763 bp, 18 predicted proteins | sample BioPla3DNA2_FD_26585 | JGI IMG/M metagenome (IMG submission 26585) | reverse complement strand
TTATTTTGATACCGTTGATAATCGGTTCCCCGAGCCAGTGGCCGAGGGGCAGCAGAGGAGCAGGTATCAGGCGGGCTGTCTTTTCTGCATATCTCTCTGCGCATTTTTAATACTGTCTGTTAAATAATGACCGCTGAAAAAGCACGTTTTGCGAAACCCATTTGCAAAAAGAACGAATTTGGCCTTTTGAATGGATTTGCGGATATGCCGCAAATCCATTCAATATCACAGCATTCTTATTATTCCGGTCACAGCCCCAATAAGAAACCTGGCTCCGAACAGTATGAGCAAACTTCCCAGACAAGCCACCAACAGCCTGTACGGTTTTTCCTTTATAAACCTCCTTGTTTTGCCTACTATGGCGGCGATAAGTATATACCATGAAACATCGGCAATGAAGTGGCCGAAATAAAAAACCATCACCCCGGGAACGCCGAAGGACCTGGCTGCATCCAGCATATAGCCCAGTCCTATTGTTGCCCACCAAATTATAAAATACGGGTTGGATGCGGACAGGGCGGCACTGGTCAGCATCATATTGCCCGATTTTACATTTCCCGTGTCTGCAGATATGGATATACTGTTTTTGATTGAGCTAATCAGCATATCAACGCCCATGTATATAAGAAAGCAGCCGCCTGCCAAATGTATAACAATCTGGGCGACTGAAGATTGCAGCACAATATCAAAGCCCAGGAAAATCACCGAAATCAGCGCGATTTCCAACAGGCCATGACCTGCTATTATTATAAGGCCTACAGGCCATCCTCTGGTTAACGCATTGCGGATAGTATATGTAAGCAACGGCCCCGGCATAACGGCGCCCGACAGCCCCAACCCTACGGAGGATATAAATGTAATAAACATGTGACAATGGTCCTTCAACAATGTATATAAATGAAGTTTACCATCACATTTTAGAAAACTCAACTACTATTTACCATTTATCGCAGAGCGTGCGGCTGTGACTGGGAATGGGCTTTGACATCCCGTTGTTTATACAGGGTTTTACCCGCTCTTAATCGGTGTCTTCAAAGCTTATAACAGAAACTTCAAATGCAACCTTTTCAATGCCTTCTCCATTTTCAATTTTTATGTACTTCCTGCTCTGTATCCTGCCCGTAATTTTTATCTCTTTTCCCACCGACCATGTGGAGGCCAGCTCCGCATTGCGCCCCCAGGCTATACAGGGCAGATAATCTGAGCGACCGTATTTTCTGTTTACAGCCAGCATAAGATCGCATATCTCCCTGCCCATGGGCGTCCTGCGCAAATTTGGGGGTTTGCACAGGGTTCCAATTAAAATTACGCTGTTCTTATCTTCCTCACCGGTAAAGCTTATCTCCCGGGCAAAAACCGAAATGACCAGCTTGCTCCCCTTTCCGCTTTTATTGTTGAAAGAACGCAGCTCGCCTCTCACCCTTATATACTCATCGTCGGTAATTTCAAGCCCGGAGAGCATATTTATGTCGGCTGTTATATTAATTGAATCCACCGTGCCCGAAAGTCTCTGAATATCCAGCTGAAAAACATAGTACTCCCGGTCCCTGCCTGTGTGAGAATACCTCGGCACACTTCCAAGGGTTCCGATAAGCTCAACCATATTGTTCTTCCAGCCTACATCCACTTCAATCACCTCTTCATGGAGATCTTTTGTTGTCTCATATGAGAAGTATATTCATGGATGTCCAATCTTATAATAGCTAATTTACCCGGTGGGGTATTTGTGCCAACATTTGGATTTGCTATTCCTGGGGCAGTCCCAGCAGCAAGGTAGCTCCGCGAACGGACATAATTCTCTCGGGAGTAGAGCGTTTGAGGGGCACCAAAGGCAGTTCCTGCCTCTCCACCACCTCACCCTTAAGGGTAACCAGCTCCCTTTGCAGGGATATCTGAACACCGTCGTCACTTATGCTGGAGGCTGTGATTGTATCTCTTGGAGACATTCCATAGCTTATTACGTAGTCTGACTCGACAGCTTTGAAGCTGTTAAGCAGGTCTCCCGGCATTAGTATGCATTTTGCCCTCAACGTTCTCCTTGTGTCAGGCTTAGCCCCCGGGGATATTATGAGCAGATCGGCGCCGACTCCATGGAAATACTCATATTCATCCGCACAGGATAGCAAAACGGAAGTATCGAATTTCCTTGCGTGCTTTTTTATGGCCTTGACTATTGAAGCCCCAATCCTCTCGTCTCTGTTTTCCAATACCGCCAGAGTGAACAAGCCGAATATCTCCTTTAATATTAATATCCCAACATTAGTCTTTTCAGCTTCAGGTATTTTATTCAGGAAGCAACAATTGAAAAGGTTAACCATCAGGGATATAATATAATGCCCATTTAAACGTTTTCGCATTACCCATTGATTGATGCCTGAATTGATTTGCGGGCATACGCCGCAAGAAGGCATTAATACAAAATCAGAATTCATAAGACTATTGGAAGGTAATAAACATGACTTACGCTATTTTATATAACCCCGGCCATAACAGAGTGTATTTTGAAGCCTCACTGAATCTATCGGTTTCTGAATTTAGTATTGCCGCTCAAAGGTTTTCGACAGAATGTGAAAATTTGCGGCGGCAAAATATCTTCGGAATAGATTACCTGACCTTTGAGACAAAGAAAGAGCTGTCTGCGGCGGATATAAAAATCCTTTCAGATTTGTCCTTTGTATATGCTCTGTATAGAATAGATAATTTTAACGGAGATATCTATTTAAAGCCAATTAAAAGGACCAGAGAAGAGTTTGTTGATGAGAGTATCAGCACCATATTGAAATATACGGGAAAAACCAATGAGATTTTCACAAGAATGCTCATTAACATCGCTTTTTATTCCCAGAATAATAAAGAAAACATAAAGCTTCTTGACCCTATTGCCGGTAAGGGTACAACCTTATATGAGGGGTTGATTAAAGGTTTTAACGTATATGGAATTGAAATAGGTCAAAGGGCAGTAAACGAGTCTTATCATTATGTGAAAAGATTCCTTGAAACAGAAAGATATAAATTTGAATACTCATCCATAAAGATATCCGGACCAAATAAATCCTTCTCGGCCTTAAGGCATACCTTTAAAACCGCCAGGACAAAAGAGGAATTTAAGAACAAAAACACAAAGACAATAGAGCTGATTGCCGGGAACTGTCTATATGCCGATAAGTACTATAAGAAAAACTATTTTGATATTATCGTGGGTGACCTGCCCTATGGAGTTCAGCACGGCAACGTCACAAATGAAAAACAATCCTCATTGACAAGAAACCCCGCGGAATTGCTGAAAACCTGCCTGCCCTCATGGCTGAAGGTCCTGAAAACAAACGGAGTCATTGTTTTGTCCTGGAACAGTAAGGTGCTGTCCCGAAAAAAGATAGAGAAGCTGTTTAAAGAGCAAGGCTTGATAATAAAAAACGATGACCATTATTTGCAGTTTGAGCACAGGGTTGACCAGTCCATATCAAGAGACATAATCGCAGCACAAAAGAGTAAGTTAATACCTCAGTAAAAAAGGCGGGGGTCCTAGTTTCCCCCGCCTTTTTATCAGTTCAGCCCGTGCTCTCGCCCGACCTGCTCAGGAAGATAGTCGAAATGACGATGATGCCCTTCCTGAAGCTATCTTTTAATCTTTAATAGTTTCCAGTTTTTGTAAAAATATTCTGCGCCCGACCATACGGTTGTGATGAGCATTGATATAACGGCAAGCCCGTCCACTGTCAGGTATCCCTTGATAAGCTCATAATTATGGAAATCCGTCAGCATTACGCACAGGGCGACTATTGAGACAACGGTTTTCACCTTGCCCGAGGTTCCCGCGGCAACCACAACGCCCTCGCCCACAGCCAGGAGTCTGAGCCCCTGAACCACAAACTCACGGGCGATGATTATAACGGCAGCCCAGCTGGGGACCTGCCCCCATTCCACCAGGATTATCAGAGCCGCAGTCACCAGCAGCTTGTCTGCTATCGGATCGATGAATTTTCCGAAGTTGGTGACCTGGTTATATTTTCTTGCCACATAGCCGTCTATACGGTCCGTTATACCCGCTATTGCGAATATTACCAGCGCGATTATGCTTGAATAGGGCAGCCCGGAGAGCATCGCGATCATAAAAAGCGGTATCATCGCAATCCTCACCAGAGTGATTTTATTTGCAGTGTTCATAATGCTTCCCCCAAAAGATCCCCGTCCAGAGTACCTGTTATTTTAACATTGCTAAATTCACCGGGACGAATATTTTTACCTGTAAAAAAGACCTTGCCGTCAACCTCCGGAGAATCGGCTTCGCTGCGGCCGTAATAACACTCGGCAAACCTGTCGTAGCCCTCACACAAGACTTTTATGGTTTTCCCGAATAGTGATTCATTGTACTGATCCATTATCCGGCATTGAATATCCATAATCAGTTCCGCTCTGCGCTCCGCCTCTTCGCGGGAGGGCCTGCCGGGCATGCGCTCAGCGGCGGTGCCTTCCTCCGGAGAATAAGGAAACACTCCGGCTCTTTCAATTTTTGCGTCCAGAAGAAACTCACACAGCTCCTCAAATTCGGCCTCTCCCTCTCCGGGAAGTCCCGTTATGATGCTGGTCCGCAGCACAAGACCGGGAATTTCCTCACGCAGCCTTTTCAATAGCCTTCTGATCTCATCTCCCGTACCACGCCTGTTCATGCTTTTCAAAATTTTGTCGTTGATGTGTTGAATAGGTATGTCCAGGTATTTTACGACCTTCTTGTTTTCGGCAATTTCCCGGATAAGCTCATCATCGATTTCATCAGGATATAGATAATGAAGCCTTATCCACTCAATCCCTTCTATTTCAGACAGTTTTTTTATCAGCTCTGCCAGAAGCCTCTTTCCGGAGAAGTCAAAACCATATCTTGTAATATCCTGAGCCACTATAATCAGTTCTTTTAATCCTGAAGCAGCCAGTTTTTTGGCCTCCCTGATGATATTCTCCATCGGTCTGCTTCTGTATGAGCCTCTCAGGGACGGAATTACACAGTATGAGCAGCGATTATCGCAGCCCTCGGCTATCTTTATATATGCCCAGCCCGGCCCGGTTGAGATAATCCTGTCCACTTCGGAAACCGCCCCATTAACGTCCCCGAAAAGGCAGGCCTTTTCCCCCTCCATAACCCTGTCCAGGGCTTTTACAATTTCATCAAAGCTCCCACAGCCCACAAGCCCGTCAACTTCCGGGAGCTCCTGTCGCATTTCCTCGCCGTACCGCTGGGGAAGACAGCCTGTAACTATGATTTTCTTCAGCCTGCCCTCCTCTTTCAGGGACGCAAATTCAAGTATGTTTTCAATGGCTTCACTTTTAGCCCTTTCAATAAAACCGCAGGTGTTTATAATAACAGCGTCGAGGTTTGCAATCTCGGTTGCTATTTCATATCCGGCGGCTTTTAAAAGCCATAACATCTGCTCGCTGTTTACCTGATTTTTCGCACAGCCCAGCGATACCATTCCAACTCTATATGCCATTTTGCTCCATGTACCGTGAATAATTATGATATAATCTGTAATAAAATATTCCGGTTACCGCTGTGTTCGGCTGCGGCCGCCGTATTGCCGATTTTAGGATATTATATATCCTCCCAATCCGTGCCGGCTTCATACCGGCTCAACGCGCTTCTTATTTCATCCCATGAAAACCCTCTTCGGTATAGCATATCAGAAACTTTCCTGAGGGCTTTTCTATCCGGTGTGGTTCCCGCGAGTTTTTTTGCTATGAGCCTGTCGAGCACATCCTCACAGTCAGGCATCTGCTTTAAAGCCTCTTCCCACAGCTCACGGGGTATATATCTTCTGTAAAACTCATTTTTTATTCTGGCCAATCCGTAACCTTTTTTTGCATAATGCCTTACAATGGCTGAGGCATATGCCCCATCGTCAAGAGCTCCCATTTCCCTGAGCCAGCCTATCGCATTATGTACGTTTTCCTCAGGTTCTCCCTTCATCAAAAGCTTTTGCTCCAGTTCTTTTTCAGACATCTGTCGCCGGGATATAAGCCTGGCTGCTATTTCACGGGTGTTTGACTCCGAAACAGCAGCTTTCAATTCCTCAAAACGCTCATCCTCCAGAATCAGATCTGCCCGCAACCCAAAATCCACTATATTTTTCGTGAAGCACCTGAGCTTTGTATAATTGTCAAAATAGACGTAATAGGAATTTTTATACCCCGGTATCTGTTCAATCTTCAGAACCTTTATCATTATCAGCCTTCAAAATCGTCAGCGTTAATGTCAATGATGCCAGGCGACTTCCTGGCCGGGGCTTCAACCTGGGGTTCCTCTGATTTCATTGACGCTTTCAAAATAGCCGCCTCAAGCTCATCTGCTATTTGGGGGTTTTCTCTGAGATAGGCTTTAACGTTGTCTTTACCCTGCAACCTCGTTCCATTAACAGTATACCAGGAGCCGCTCTTATCCAAAATGTCCAGCTCCACACCCAAATCAATGATTTCGCCCACCTTTGATATTCCCTCGCCGTAAATAATATCGAATATGGCTTCTTTAAAGGGAGGCGCAACTTTGTTTTTTGTGACCTTCACCCTGGTACGGTTTCCGATTATCTCACTGCCGTTTTTGAGGGTTTCTATTCTGCGCACATCCAGCCTGACGCTGGAATAAAATTTCAATGCCCTGCCGCCTGTTGTGGTCTCGGGATTGCCGTACATAACTCCGATTTTTTCCCGGAGCTGATTTATGAATATCACAATACAGTTGGTTTTTGAAATTGAACCGGCCAGCTTTCTTAATGCCTGGGACATGAGCCTTGCATGCAGCCCCACAACGGAATCACCCATTTCTGCCTCTATTTCACTGCGGGGCACCAGCGCCGCAACCGAGTCGATTACTATAACGTCAATGGCGCCCGAGCGCACAAGGGCATCTGTAATTTCAAGGGCCTGTTCCCCCGTGTCCGGCTGGGATATGAGCAGGCTGTCTATATCCACGCCTAAGGCTCTGGCATATGATGGGTCCAGGGCATGCTCGGCATCAATAAAGGCAACCTCGCCGCCCTCCTTCTGACTGGAGGCCAGAATATGCAGAGCCAGCGTGGTCTTACCAGATGACTCCGGCCCGTATATTTCAACTATCCTGCCTTTTGGCACACCGCCGATTCCCAGCGCGATATCAAGGGATATGGAGCCTGTGGAAACGGCCTGAACATTTATCTGTGCTGCCTCCCCCAGGCGCATTATTGAGCCTTTGCCATAGCTTTTTTCTATTTGAGCCATCGCAGTTTCGAGAGCTTTTTTCTTATCCATTGCCGGAGTCCCTCTCCCCGTCTGGGCGCCTTTTTTCTTTTCGGCCATTATTTTCTCCTCCTGGTTTATTACTATAATTTTCGAAATACCACTACTCTGTCGATATCCAATGTATCTTTTACAATTTTTATATAGTCAAGCCCGTTTTTCTCCCCTATTTCCCTGACATCCATGCTCTGGCCGATACCACATTCAAAAACAAGAAATCCGCCTTCGTTTAAAAGCCTCACCCAGTTTTTACATATGCTCTCATAAAAGTCAAGTCCGCTTTCCCCTCCGTCCAGCGCGCCAATGGGCTCATACTCCCTGACCGACGGGTCAAGACCCGCGATATCGGCCGTCTTTATATATGGGGGATTGCTGACAATCATGTCAAATGCGCCCAGAAATATCTCCGGGGCACCCAGTACATCGCTTTTTATGCAGCTTGTTCTGGAAGAAAGCCTGTTTAACACTGCGTTTGTTCTGGCTACCTTTAAAGCGGCATCGGAATTATCTGCCAGTACAAGCTTTGACTCCTGAACGTTTGCCGCTATTGCCAACCCTATGCAGCCACTTCCACAGCACAAATCTAGTACTCTTACCGACCTGCCCCGGACAAGCTTAATGGCAGTCTCCGCTACAATCTCCGTATCTATTCTCGGTATGAGCACATCCTTTGTAATGACCAAAGGCAGCCCGTAAAACTCCCATCTCCCCGTCAGATACGCAAGGGGCTCTCCCTCCAGCCTTCGTTTAATCATAGCCTCTGCTTCTTCTTCGTATTTGGTTGATGTATACAGCCTTAAATCCCTGTAAAACTCCTCCGGCTTTTTTCCTGCCACATGGGCAAGGAGAATCCTCGCCTCCTGCGAATACTCACTTATTCCGGCCTGCTTGAAACGCACTCTCGCGTCCATATATATGTCGTTATAGGTTTTTGCCATTATGATAAACTAACCATCCATTCCGTCAGGTCCTGATATATTTCTCGTTTATTTCATGCTTTGACGTTTAGGTGCATGGCCTGCAGTTACCATTTATCCGAGCCTTCCTTCTCCGGTATTACCAGCTCCAGGCCCTTGATGGCAACCTCTATCATACCGTCATCCGGTTCAAATACCGTCAGCCTCTGGAGGGCCAGGCCGGGAGCCGTTATAATCCTTGTAAACAAGTTGTCATGCCTTCCGGCAAACCGGTTTATTTCATAGCTTATAGCCACAACAACCGGAAGAAGCAACAGCCTGAACAGCATTCTCATCAGAGGATTTGACCATCTGACTAAGGAAAAAACAAGGGTACTTATTATTATTACAACAAAAAGAAAGCTCGTCCCGCACCTGGGATGCTGCCTGGGCTGCAGCCTGACATTTTCCACCGTCAGCTCCAGTCCCTTTTCATAGCAGTGTATGGATTTATGTTCGCCTCCGTGGTATTCAAATACTCGATGTACATCCTTCATGCGGGTGGCAAGCCACAGGTATATAAGAAAAATAGTTATTCTAATAGCGCCCTCAAGGAGATTTATCACTATTCTTGACTTAATTAAACCGTCAAAAAGGCCTGCCAAAAGCGTGGGCAAAAGCATAAAAAGCACGATGGACATAGATAATCCAATTATCAGAGCTATCGTAACAATGAGCTTTTCTGCCTTTTCATCGTCAAACCTTTTTTCTATCCATCGGTCAAGCCTCGATTTTTCAGCTTCCTGCTCCTCCTCGGGCAGGCATTGGGCGGAAAACATCAGTGCCTTTACCCCGTTTGCCATTGAGCCGGCGAAGTTAACAATTCCCCGTATAAAGGGCCAGCCGAGAAAAGGATACTTCTCCTTGCTCAGCTTGATTTCCTCCTGCCTGACAACAAGCCCGTCCTTGGTCCTTACGACAATGGCTTGCTTTTCCGGGCCCCGCATTAAAATCCCCTCAATGAGAGCCTGCCCTCCAATTGTGGTGCGGTATCTCCTGTCTTTTTCTTTCATTCCCACAAAATATCCTTTCAGTTACCGATTGTAACAGGAAGCAAAATCGTGACAATAATCCCCTTGTCCGGAGCGTTTTCAATGTTTAAAAATCCATTGTGCCTTTTGACAATCTCCTCGCAAACTGCAAGTCCTATGCCACTTCCACGCTCCTTTGAACTGCCCTTATAAAACTTGTATTTTACATGGGGCAGCTCGTCGGGGGGTATGCCCGGTCCATAATCCCTGATTGTTATTTTCACATAGTCCTTTCCGGTATCCTCATATTCCTTCTCAAGAGCAATCGAAACTACGAGTTTTCCGCCCCCCTTGCCGTATTTTACCGCATTGTCCAGAAGATTTGAAAAGACCTGCTTTAAGCGCTCGGGGTCGCCCTGTATAACCGGAAGCTGCTCCGCGGATGATACAGATACATATTCAAGGGTCATGTTTTCCTGTCTGAACAGCTCGCTGTAGGTCAAAAGAGCATCCTCCAGCTCTGCTTCTATGTCTACGGGCTCCATATTGACCGTAAAGCGGCCGTCTTCAATCCGCGTGAAGTCCAACAGCTCCTCAACCATGTTCGCAAGGAGCCTGGTTTGCTTTAAAATAATAGCCACCCCCCGCTGGGAATCCTCACTCATATTCTCATCATACATAAGGGTTTCCCCCCAGCCCGCTATGGCTGTGAGAGGTGTGCGCAGCTCATGGGAGACGGATGAAATAAACTCAGTCTTCACTTTTTCCGACTGGCTTATCTTCATTGACATCTCGTTTATGGATTCAACCATCTCACCCAGCTCGTCATCATATTTATTTTCAATTTTTCCGCCGTAACCGCCTTCAGCTATCTGGCGGGTCATTTTGGTGACCTCCCGCACAGGAGTGACGATTGAGCGGATAAAATACATATTCGTAAACAAAAACAGGAGTATAATGGAAACCCCCACGGCAATGGCGGCAACAATATTCAGCGTTACCTGCCTGTCCACCGCCTTGAGGCTGGACACATAGCGCATAACACCGACCACCTGGCCGTTTGTGTAGATCATCGGACTGGAGACTGCGATTATCCTCTCTCCGGTGATGGGATTCTTCCCCCGCCATGAGGACATGGTCTTGTTTTTAATCGCCTCTGTAATATCCGGTGTAGACGGCGAGGTCCCTGCGGTTATGCCATATGTGGAGACCTCTACTCTGCCGGATGTATTTATAAACTGGAGTTCCAGTTTATCCCTGTCGTCAAACTTCTCCGTGTATCTGTACGCGCTCTGGTAATACTCGGCAAAAGTTTTTGTTATATAGTTGGCGAAAAAATCCGTAGCTGTTCCGGCCTTCGTTTCCAGACTGTTTTGAATTCCTGTATAGTAGTAGCTGTGGATAGCAATTCCATATGCGCTGACACCCACCACTACAATGAGAAGGGAAACAACCAGGCTTTTTATCATCCATCTCTGCTTTATTCCTTTAATCTTGAAGTTCAGACCCCTCATTTAGTATCCCCATTTATAACCATGTCCCCAAACAGTTGTTATATATGTCGGGTTGGTTGGATCGTCTTCAATTTTCAGCCTGAGCCGCCTGATATTAACGTCCACAATCTTCACTTCCCCGTAATAGTCCTTCCCCCATACGGCGTTGAGAATCTCATCCCTGGAAAGGGCTTTGCCGGGGTTCTCCATAAACAGCTTTATTATCGAGAATTCAACCTGAGTAAGCTTGATGCGCTCACCGTTTTTTTCTAAGGTCCTGTTGCGTGTATTCAGCTTGAAGGGGCCTCTGACCAGCTCAGTGACTTCCTCCTCATCGCCTCCCACGCGCCTGTAGAGTGCATCTATGCGAGCGGTCAGTTCGGCTGGTGAAAAGGGCTTAGTAACATAATCATCGGCTCCCGTCATAAGCCCTGTTATCTTATCCATTTCCTGCGTTCTTGCCGTCAGCATTATGATTCCCATTTTGGGATGGGAAGCTCTGAGTCTCCGGCAAACCTCAAACCCGTCCGTATCCGGCAGCATAATGTCCAGTATCGCTACCTTTATATCCGGATTGAGCCTCACCTGCTCGAATGCCTGTTCTCCTGTGGCAGCCTCTATAGGTTCATAGCCGGAGCGCTTAAGGTTTATAACAACAAAGCTCCTTATGCTGGACTCGTCTTCAACAACCAAAACCTTTTTCAATATGCCGGCTCCTTTCACTTCATAATAGTAGATTTGCTAATTTGTTTATATTTGTTTTTCTCCGGTTTATCCGGATGAATTTAAAACCATCAGGTGTATATCTGACCTGTTACCCATTCAGAATAAATCAGGTCGAAATTGCTCCTTATATACTCTTTGCTGGGATAATGCTCCCACTGTGTCTCAATATCCAGCAGCTCGGCGGCGTATATGACCTCATCCTCCCTGCGCAGTATAAACCGCCCTTCCATTGCTGCTCTGTCCAGCCTGTTTTCTCCGGTCAGGGTGTATATTTTCAAAAAATCGGTGGAAGACGCGTTTTCCCCGTTCCAGATTGAGAAAACAACGGTTCTCTGTCCGGACACAGTATCTTCACGTCGAACCGTAATACTGCCCCTCCACTCGGCGGGCAACGTAAGGTACCAGAAGTCTGAATTGTTGTGATAGGTTGTCAGCGCAAGGCCTTTGACTCCCCACTTATTATAACAATACCAGTCAAACACAAAATAAACCCTGTCCGACTGGGTAGGCAGCTCCCGCGGAATTGGTATTTCCATCACACCGTCTCCATTGATATCACGACAGCTCATCGTTGAGCTTCGTACCAGCTCCCGGCTTATTCCCTCTTTATCCGCCGATACATTAACCACCCGGTCATCAACCCAGGTAAAAATATCGGTAATAAGGCCGCCGTTCATAAAGCCGCCCTCAACGAATACAGCGCTGCTTTTGTCTGAGAGATAGCCGGTAGTCAGCTTTCTTATGTTCTCCATACCGTTGGAAAGGTGAGCTCCGGATACAACCGTCTCCCCGTCCCTGCTTATGCTGTATTTTTCGATTGTCCCCGTAAACTCTGTGCCGTTGTGCCGGACTACGATCAAATCGTCCCTTCCGTTCATATCCAAATCGGTTACCGTGTAGGCCGTGAAGTCCGATGTGGCTATTACTGCCTGCTGAAAGTCTTTTATCGAGTATACATTCAGAAGCTTTAACTCGTTCCCTTTAAAGCCCAGTATTATCTCGCTCCAGCCATCGGCATCCATATCGGTGTAGTATATGCTTTCAATGCTGTTTCCGTCGCCCTCCAGTACTGTTTTTGTCTCATATTTTCCATCCACATTCTGGAATATATATACCTTCAACGGATTATCCCCGGAAGCACTGAAAAAAGCAATCGCCTCGTTTACCCCATCCCCGTTTATATCGTAAAGCTGGACTGACTGCCTGTGGTAGCCGGATGTGGGTGCCGAATAGACCGCGCCGGATTTCAGTATTTCATCTATTTTGTACTGAAGCTCAATATATTCTTTTGAAGGCTCAGGTAACCGAAACAGCTCGTCCATATTTTCCTGTACACAGCCTGAACAGAGCAAAAACAGCACTAGAGCCGATAAAACTACCATTAGCTTGTTTAACGTATTTTTCATATTACGACAGGTAACCTCACAATTTAAAGCATCATAGCGCATGCAAGAACAGCATCATTTACAATTCATATTATTTTATCACAAAAGATACCCGCTGTGTAGTCTTTTTGATAAAACAGGGCATAACAATTTAACAAATGTTGGCTTTTATAATATTTAACAGTTTATAATTTATGCTTGAAATTCCTTTTTTCATATTGTATACTCTACAGCAGATATGCCGGTGTGATGGAATTGGCAGACGTAGTGGACTCAAAATCCACCGGTGGCAACACCGTGCCGGTTCGAGTCCGGCCACCGGCACCAAATCGGAGCAAACTGCGCTCACTGTATTTTCGGGCAATCCCTTCGGGTTTGCCCGAAAACTGCGTTATGCAAAGGAAATACACCGAAAACTTCCGTGTGCATGGGTATGGAGGATTGCCCGTAATCGCTACAACAGATGGGTTGCGCGCGTAAAACTCATAGGCATATAGCGACGGAGGATGTTGGAGAACTTATTCTGTCCGGTGGCGGTGACATTGATAAAGCCGTCATTTTCAATGAGCAGCTAAGCTTGCTCCGTCGCGAGCTTGCTTTTGTTACAGGGGACTACCGCGAAATACTGGTCGCCTATTATATTGACAACCGAAGAACCGAGGATATCGCCAGTTCCCTCAATCTCCCCAAAGGAAAGGTAGTTCAAGGCTCTGCCGTATCCGACAAAAACTAAAAGAAAGTATGAGCATGTCACGAGGATCCGGAGTTAAGATTTATAAGCCGGAAAATGTATATTTGGTGGCTACCGGAAGTTAGCCCAGCGGCTTGCCCTGGAATGCGCTAAACCGCATGCTTCCGAAGCGGTTTTGGCTGCTCCGGAAGCTCTTTTATGCGTTCACTTGTTGCTTTCTATATCCCTCTCGTACATTGACTTTTATACATTGCTAACCTATAATAAATATGGCTCAGATGGTATTATTTGTATAATGCTGTTTTTAACTATCTGTGGGGCATAAGCTATGACCACAATAAATCACCCAGATAATACTGAAGGGCGGTGCCATATGTTAAAAAAACTACTATTGATTGCGTTAGTTCCCCTTATTATTTTGTCCGTATTTTCAGGCTGCGGTAAAAAAAGCTCCGACAAGGATACGGAGGGAGACATTGATTTGACAGAAAAAAGCATTGAATTCGCCCGGGAAATGGCGGGCGGCAGTTTTGAAAACACTGTAGAGGCTTTTGACAGCACCATGAAGTCGGCGCTGACAGCTGAGCAGCTCAGCCAGGCATGGTCAGAGACTGTGAGCAACATAGGCAACTTTAAGTCGGTATATGACTCGGAATATGAATCCAGTGCAAGCGGCCGTCAGGTATCGGTCATTCTTGAATATGAGCTGAGCGGCCTTAAGGTTTTGTTTAGTTATGACAACACGGGCAAGATAAACGGCCTGTGGATAACTTATCACAATATACCCGCACAGGAGGACAACCCGGCGGGAAATATCGAAATTGAAATCGGCAATGACCCGTATAAATTGAGCGGTATACTGCGCATGCCCACCGAAAATAGCGTAAACCCTCCCGTTGTAATCCTTGTTCACGGCTCCGGATCCAGCGACTATGACGAGACAATAGGCGCCAACAAGCCCTTTAAAGACCTGGCGGATGGTCTGTCTCAAAAGGGCATCGCTACCCTTCGATATAATAAAAGGTTTTATCAATATCCACAATCCGCAGCAGAAAGCATCACCATTCAGGACGAGGTTATTGACGATGTTAATTCTGCCATTGAATTCGTTAAAGGCCGCGAGGAGCTTAAAGGAAGCAAAATCTACATTCTGGGACACAGCATGGGAGGCATGCTGGCACCCTATATAGCGAGCATAAACCCCGAAGTGGCCGGAATTATTATCATGGCCGGAAGCCCCCGGAGACTGGAAGATATCATTCTCGACCAGAACATTGCGGCAATAGATGCTATGGCCGACAAGACCGAGGAGGAAAAAGAACAGCTACTGCAACAGGTCAGAGAGCAGATAGACATAATTAAAGGTCTGACGGATGAGGATGCCGAAACCGTGGCTATGGGTGTTCCCGCAAGCTACTGGCTGAGCCTTGGAAAAATAGACACTCCGGAAATATGCTCGGACCTCTCCATACCCATGCTCATCATGCAGGGCTCAGCTGATTTTCAGGTTTTGGCTGATGTGGATTATAAAATGTGGCAGGATATTCTAGACGAAAAAACGAATGTGGAATTCAAGCTCTACGAAGAGCTGAACCATCTTTTCATGCCCACAAACGGCAAAAAGGACATAAGCGAATACAGCATTAAGTCAGAGGTTGACGAGCAGGTCATATGGGATATCGCACAGTGGATAAACAGCAGATAAGCACGATTCAAACAGCTCGCCAGAATCACATTTGAAAGCTAAAAACAGCGTATCTATTCAGCCGATACGCTGTTTTGTCATTTATTGAAGATCTCAGCTATCAAACAGATAGTGGATCATTCTTTCCGGCGCCTCCAGAAACTGCTTTGTAATTATATAGTTGTCGCACTCCTGGTATTCCACCTGCTGAACCCCTTCCTCCGTTATCTGATAGATTACGGCGCCGGGGTAAGCAAGTATTATAGGAGAGTGGGTCGCGATTATGAACTGGGATTTTTTATCCACCAGGCGCTTCATTTCTGAAAGCAACTGCATTTGACGCAGGGGTGAAAGGGCGGCCTCCGGCTCATCTAGAATATATAAGCCGTTTCCTCTGAAGCGGTGCTGGACAAGGGACATAAAGCTCTCCCCGTGGGACTGCTCGTGCAGGGACAGGCCCCCATATCCGTCCAGGTTTAACCTAAGCTCATCCACCTGGGTAGCTACATTATAAAAACTCTCGGCACGCAGGAAAAACCCGTCCTTTTCATGGGCTGCCCTTGATATCGTCATATATTTATACAGGTCGGAACAGGTCTGTCTTGTGGAAAAATTAAAATTCCTCAAGCCGCCCTCGGCATTGAAGCCGGCGCATATGGCTATAGCTTCAATAATGGTGGATTTACCGGTTCCGTTTTCTCCGATAAAGAATGTCACATTGCTGGTAAATTCCAGCTTGCCGGTTTTCAGAAGCCACCTTACAACAGGCAGATTTGATACATAGGAGCACTCGTCAATAGGTTCTAATCTCACCTGATTGATATACAATCTTTCCATTTTCTCACCGCCTATTGCCTCATATAAGGATAACTGAAGCTGTTGCCGCCGTTTTGAGTTAAATGGATATAACGAGGGGTGCATTCAATATAGCATAATATAACCAGGCAGTAAATAGTGTTGGCCGAAGAAAACATCTGTTGTTCATTTTCTCTTTTACGCCCCCTTGTTTTCTCAGAATAGAGTCATACCCCTGAAAGATAATTCTTAAAAAACTTTTGTGTTGTTATTGCCATTTGTCCATAACGGTGCCATTATGAGAACAAAGAAATCTGCAGAAATCGCAATAAAATGAGAGTTGAATAAATGTTTATCCCAAAGATGGTTATATTTGATTATAACGGAACTTTGGTTCACAAATCCGGCTTTGAGCCACCCAGCGGCCATAAAGCGCTGTTTAGATATATAAAAAATAATAAAAACAATCCCACGGCAAGCCTTGTCAATGAATTCTCAAAGGTTCTTTATAAGGAAAATGAGGCCACCAGCCATAGGGGCGCCGGCTTGAAAATGTGGCAGTTTTACAGCCAGCTTTACGAATATTTGCATATAGAGCTTTTTTATCTAATCTGAAGCGTAAAAGATATTCTGGCGCAACGCGTTCTGCGGCGAGGTTATGCCAAACGCCGATATAATTAATGATCGAATACATAAACTCCAAGGGCATTCGCAGCGCGATTATAAGCGGTATCGGATATTCCGTAGGGGCGCGAAAAGAGCTTGCCAGGGCTCTGCTTCCCAATAATAATTTTGAAACTATACTCAGCGGAATTACAAAAGGACTAACGGTGTCTGACAGAAACCTTTTTGAACTCATACTTGAAAAACCGGGTCTTGAGCTATCGGAGCCATGGTATTGCGGCGACAATATAAAAACAGGCGTGGAGGAAGCCGCCCGGTGCGGAGTTTATCCGGTCTGATTTGAGGATTTAAGCTCCGTAATACCTTGGGTTGACCTGACCCTTTTTCCAAAATGCAAGCACCTGCATATACATGACTGGGCTGAGCTGGTAAAATATCTTGAGAGAATAGCGCCGGAAAACTCACTTAATGCCGTTTAATAGCATGGCTTGCCGGGTTTCCCCATCAATCTTCCAAGGATCAGCCTCCAGAGAGCAAGGGGGGGCGGGACAATGTCCCGCCCCCTCGCTTTTCGATTTACCTGTTACACAAGCCCTGTTAACCTGACAATGCCAGCTGTCAGCATACAGATAACAATACCGGCTACTGTAGGTACTGCAAAGGATACAAGGGTCCATTTGAGGCTTTTGGTCTCCTTGCCTATGGTTAAGCATGTGGTTCCGCAGGGCCAGTGCATAAGGGAAAAGAGCATTGTGCACACCGCAGTGAGCCAGGTCCAGCCGTTTGCCACAAACAGATTATACAGGTCCGAAAGACTTTTAAATTCTATAAGAGAGCCTGTGGACATATAGCTCATTATGATTATCGGCACAACGATTTCATTTGCCGGAAAGCCAAGAACGAACGCAAATAGTATGTAGCCGTCCAGTCCCATCAGGCGGGCGAAGGGGTCCAAAAATCCCGCGCAGTGGGAAAGCAGGCTGGCGCCCCCCGACCGGACATTGGCAAGTATCCAGATTATAAGTCCCGCGGGCGCGGCCACAACCACGGCTCTTCCCAGCACAAAGAGCGTCCTGTCAAGTATTGAGTGGACAATTACCCTGCCTATCTGGGGCCGCCTGTAGGGCGGCAGCTCCAGGTTGAAGGAGGAGGGCAGGCCCCTGAGAATGGTTTTGGACAGTATTTTTGAGATCACTACCGTCATTACCACTCCTAGCACAATCACAAGGGTCAGTGTCAGAGTTGAGATCAGGGACTGAAAAGTGCCTGCCATGGCTCCCGCAAAAAACATGGTTATCATGGCTATGAGGGTCGGAAATCTTCCGTTGCAGGGCACAAAGCTATTTGTGATTATGGCAATAAGCCGCTCCCGGGGCGAATCTATAATCCGGCACCCTATAACTCCCGCCGCATTGCAGCCCAGTCCCATGCACATGGTTAGGGCCTGCTTTCCGTGGGCACATGCCTTTCTGAAGAAATTGTCCAGGTTAAATGCTATTCTCGGCAGGTAACCCGCGTCCTCCATGAGGGTGAAAAGAGGAAAGAATATTGCCATCGGCGGAAGCATGACCGACACAACCCAGGCCAGAGTCCTGTATACTCCGTGCACCAGCAGTTCAGTTATCCAACTGGGAGCCGATATGTAGGTAAAAAGTGCCCAGAGTCTGTCTTCAATCCAGAAAAGACCGTCTGCCAGAAGTGCCGATGGGTAGTTTGCTCCGGATATGGTAATCCAGAATACACCCAGCAGCATGATAAGCATAATGGGTATGCCCGTCAGCTTTGACGTGAGTATCCTGTCTATCTTTCGGTCCCGGGCGGCATAATCCTTTTTTTCTATCACAACCGCCTGCCTGTATATATCCTCGCATTTTTCAATAATCCCTGATACAATTTTGTCTCTCAGTTTTTCTCTGGGAATACCCGCGCTTTCAAGAAGCCGGCGGGCATCCCGGACTTTTTGTGCCACATCTGCGCAGTCCATAATGTCAAAACCGAAAAACTCTTCAACAGAGCTAAGAAGGCTCTCATCCTCATCTATCAGCCTGAGGGCAAGCCACCGGCTGCTTATCACACCGTCTGTTATCCTGCTTACTTCCGGCTCCACCAGGTCAATGGCCCCCTCAATTTCCTCCGGGTATTCTATGATTATAGGCACGGCTTGTGCATCCACCTCTT
>JGI24712J26585_10001676_pt1 | contig 18765 bp, 12 predicted proteins | sample BioPla3DNA2_FD_26585 | JGI IMG/M metagenome (IMG submission 26585) | reverse complement strand
TCTCACATGTAGTTTCATTTAATATTTATGCCGAAATGGCATATTTAAAAAAATCTTATTTTAAGATTTGATAAAGAAACATATTCATGAATTTACCGTGATATTCGTTAATTTTGGGGTAGATTTTTACAAACAAATATTACAAAATAAATAGTTATGTATTAACTTCCTTGTTATGTAATTAAATATTAATGTTATGTATACCTTTTGAAAATCTTTTTATTTATTGACAAATAACTTTCTACGTCCTAAAATCATAGTGAAAAAAATAAAGGATTGGCGGGATATAATTGTTCAAACTTGCTATAAAACATGCACTATTTGCGGCTATATCTACTATTGGAAATCTGTCAACGCAGCAATTGTTTCTGATGCTGCTAGATACCCTTGAATTTACAAAGGGACTTGATAAGGTGAGTATTTTGGGACTTTTCAACTTTAACTTTATACTAATGACAGCTATTTTTATGGGTACCTTAATAGGCTTGATAATAAAATATGTTCTCGACAAAAGGTATATATTTAACTACAAAACAAAAAGCACCTCTGAAAATACGGGTAAATTTATCCTGTATTCCTTTATGGGTGTATTTACTACAGCTATATTTTGGGCCTTTGAGCTCATATTTGATAGTATTTTTGACCTTTACTATGCTAAGTACATTGGTGCTATAATAGGTCTGACTATTGGATATGTTATAAAGTATAACCTTGACAAACGTTTTGTTTTTAACAGCAAGGGATAAAAAGCGGTACTTTTTTCTTCTGTTGAATATGATATAATACTATGAGAATAAATTGAAAGTATAATTGCATAAAATAGTTTGCCAATGGAGAGTGATAGAAAAATGCCTAGTGTTCTCAATAATGGTTCAAAGCTTAATACCGAAGTAAGCGTTACAAATACTGATTCAGTAAACAAATGGGTGGGCACTTGGGCGTCTTCACCACAACTGGTTGAACCCTCTAATATGCCACCTGAACCCGGGCTTTCAAACAACACACTGCGACAGATAGTCCGTGTATCAATAGGTGGAAATCAATTAAGGTTGAAGCTCTCCAATGAATATGGCACTTCCCCAGTTACTTTAAATTCGGTACATCTAGCTGTATCTGCAGGTGGAAGTTCAATCAAATTAGGCACAGACAATGTATTAACCTTTGGCGGTATGGAATCTGTTACAATTCCTGCTGGTAAAACAGTCACTTCCGATACACTTGATTATTGTATGCCCAAGCTAACCGAAATGGCCATTACAATATACTTTGGCAATACGCCAACTCTTCTAACAGGTCACCCTAGTTCTAGAACAACCTCATACATAATGGTTGGAAATGCAGTTGATAGTTCTAGTATGCCTTTCGCTGTAGCTACAGAGCATTGGTACCTTATAACAGGAATAGATGTGATTGCAGGACCATCAAGCAGAGCAGTTGTCGTCATAGGTGATTCAATTACCGACGGAAGAGGTTCGACAACAAACATGCAAAACCGATGGCCTGATAATCTTGCCACCCGTTTACTAGGTAATGCTGCTACATCAGAAGTTTCAGTGCTTAATCAGGGGATAGGCGGAAATGCTATATTATCAGGAGGATTAGGACCAACCGCTCTTGAGAGATTTGATCGAGATGTACTATCACAAAACGGTGTCCGCTATATAATATTATTTGAGGGCGTTAATGATATTGGAGAAAGTGATTCTTTAGATGTGTCGTCTGATTTAATAAAAGCCTACAGGTTTTTCATAAATAAAGCTCATGCAAACAATCTCCTTATATATGGTGCAACAATTTTACCTTTTGGAGGTTCACAATATGATAATAAATTACACGAGCAATCAAGACGGATAGTAAACAACTGGATTAGAACCTCAAACGAATTTGATGCAGTAATAGATTTTGATTCCGCATTAAGAAATCCACAAAACCCATCAATACTTCAGACAATTTATGATAGCGATGATCATTTGCATCCAAACGCATTGGCATACAAAAATATGGCAGCCATAGTTGATCTCAATCTTTTCACTAAATAATTGCCCAGTGAATCCCTGCTTATTCTGAAAATAAATCACACAGTTTTTATCCTAACTTTTGCACCTCAAAAAATCTTTCTCCCCAGCTCATCTTTGATTCCCGTTTTCCTATAAAAATACGAGTTGACTACATCTCTCCATTCCTTTGCATGCTCTATCTGACCTTCAAGTCTATGCAAAACATGTATATACAACTCTTCCTTTATCCTCCCCTTTAAACTTTGCCACTGTTCTTTCAGCTTAACAGCCTGTTCCACACCTGTAAAATGCGTATTATAGATATACTGTATAAGAGTCTCTCCTGATTTCAATTTATATACATAGGGAACTCTGTGGAAGAATAACAGTAGTTCTTGTGGACAACTCTCTCTATCTTCATACTTTGCCGCCACCTCTTTGTGATACTGTTTTGTAAAGCCTGTACCAGATTTAGAAGTTCGGTCAACCCCCATCGCAACATGGTCTGCACGGTGATAGGTACCCCACTTGTCATATTCATAACCGTCAACATTAGGTCCATAGTGATGTCCAGGATTTACCATCCAACCGATGCCAAGTGGGGATGTATAATTCTCATAAATTCTCCATGAATTAAGCAGCATATTTGAAATAGTGTCAACTACGGTCTTATCATTGGAATAAGTCATTCTTACCCATTCCTCAGTAATTTCCTCGCAGCATAAATCCGGATTCCATAAAAGCCTACCAAATCCGTACAGGTTAGACTGTGCTAATTGGAAACCTGCCCAATTCGGCTCATCTCCGGTGTTTGCAACTCCTGCAACTCCTCCATACTTATTACCATAGACCAACCCATTAACAATCTTTTTGACAGTAGAATCCTTGCCTTTTGAATATGTATCAAAATCTAAAACCTCCTTCCACATTGGAACAAGGTAACATAGATGTTTTTGTTGACCTGTATACTCCTGTGTTATTTGCAATTCTAAAGTGACATTGGTTTTTTCAAGGCCACCAAATAACGGGGACACTGGCTCCCTCACCTGAAAATCCATCGGACCATTTTTTACTTGTAGTATTACATTATCTTCAAACATCCCGTCAAGGGGCCTAAAATTGTCATATGCGGCTTTTGCCCTATCAGTTTTATAATCACGCCAGTCCTGATGGCAATTATATACAAAGCACCTCCAAATCACAATCCCTCCAAAGGGTTTTAAGGGCTCAGCAAGCATGTTTGCTCCCTCAGCATGATTACGATTATATGTAAAGGGTCCTGGTCTATTTTCTGAGTCTGCTTTTACAAGAAACCCTCCAAAATCAGGTATATAACTATAGATTTCTTCTACTTTACTTCGCCACCACTCCCTCACTCCTTCATCTAAAGGATCAGCCGTACTAAGGTCTCCTATCTCTATAGGACTAGCAAAGTTTATACTGAAAAACACTTTTATTCCGTACTCTCGGAATATATTGGCCAGTTCTGCAGCCTTTGGCAGGTAATCCTTTGTTATCAGCTTGGTCTCATACTCATGAACATTTACATTGTTAATGGCTATACTATTTATGCCTATAGAAGATAAAAGCCTAGCATAATCTTTAATCCTAACAAGATCCTTTGTAATTTTGTTATTACTATAAAATATGGACTTTCCGGCATACCCTCTTTCAACACTGCCATCCATGTTATCCCATTGGTTAAGCATTCTGAGCTTAAAATATGGGTTTTCTATTTTTCGCAAACCTTTAATTTCTGTCTGTAGCTGAAAAAGACGTAACAATGAAAAAACACCATATAATATCCCCGTATCATTTTTACCGGTTATAATTATATGGCTTTCTTCAGTTGTATCCACTGATTTTATTAGAAACCCGTCTTCCTGAATAGCTTTTTCTTCATTTTTGTCAATAAATGAATCTATAAACTTGTGCTTTCCTAGCACTCCAACTATAATAAAGGGGTTCTTCTTCACGCTGTCACACACAACGGGCTTTATTCCTAGCATTTCTTTTATACCTCTACCCAACTCTCGAACAGCACAATTAATCAGTGGGGTTTCTCCCACTTTTACAATAACAGAACTCCACTTAATATATTGTTCTAAGATACTTTGATCTTCTAATTTTCTATATTCTAGCCAACAAAAGTAGCCCCTATTCTTATCCATTTCACTTATTTTTTTTAATTTGCTCATGCTAATTCTCCTTATGAAGTATTTCAAGCTGTAAAACAGGTTGTTTACATAAAGAACTTTTCTTCCTAACAATCCAATTTCACAGATAGCAGTATTTGAAATCACAGGGTTTTGTTTAAAAAACTCCAAAAATTCTCTCCAAAGATATTTGATGCGTCTTTTTGAATTTGTTCTTCTGTAACTTGATAACCCATATCGTACAGTTCACTGTATTTATTCACCAAGACCTCTGAAATTACAGTTCTTGAGTGTACCCATTTACTGATAAGTTGTTCTAGAACACGACAATCTGAATGCTGAGCTATAAAAGATGTTCCGAGCCATTCTAGTCTTATCCTTGTTATAAAATCAATCAGAGCGGGCGAATTAAGAAACCACCAACAACCAAAAACCATTAGATTCCTAAACTTTCTAGCTGTTATAACAAGTTCATGTTGATTCTCAAGGGATAGTATAGTAACTAAGAACTTGTTTTTAGTATATTTTAAACATAGTCTTTCCAATTCTTTTATTTCCGCCTTACCTACTGAATCTCCTGCTAAACGCAAGTCAGGATTCACTTGACGTTTTACCCCTATCATAAGTGTAAAAGGTATATTCTTCAACCTACACACTGGTAAAATACACTCTTCAATGATCCTCGCCCCTATTGTTCCGTCAAAAAAAGTAAAATTTGGTGTTACTGACACTCCACAATATAAAGCGTCCATTTTTTCTATCCATTCGAGAAGGAACCTTTTAATTTCATCAATAGTCCCTTCAGATAAATCGCTGTCCACCTTATAACCAATTCCTCTGAGCAGCAATACAGCTTCCTCCCAATTGTTTAACAGCCTATCCACACGAAGAGCAGCCTTAAAACGATTATCCTTTTTATATCCGTTTTCCCACACAGCATGTTCAGCTTTATCTAAAGGGTCATTAGTCATAACAACACACTTGATACCAGCGACTTCTAAAACATGATCTATATGGGCTGAAAGTGTTCTAGACTCAAAATAATCCCTATAATAGTTCAAATTTTTTATGTTAACATCCAAACCCAGTCTGTTAAATATTGTAATAACCGATCGGGCAGATTCGCTCAATGGTGTCTTTCTTACAAATAAAGTATCCCATATACATTCTGCTTGCTGCGCCTTACCCATTGAATAGAAGCTATCGTAACCCATTTCAATATGCCGCATTGCTTCCGACACAAGATAATGATAAGTCAGCAATTCATCAATTCCATACAACAGCAGACTTCCAAAGCACTCAGAATATAAATGAGTATGGATATCTGTTATTGGAATAGAATTAACTACTTTATTTACAGCATCAACTAAGTACCGCCTATCAACTAAATCTATCATTGCTACCTTTCCGTCCTTCCCGAACAGTATCATGTATAATTCACTTTCACCACAATGATACTCCTAAAACAATTATAAGTATTCATATATATTGCCAATATCACTGTAAAGCTCATCGAAAACTTGGCTAAAGAATGCCTTGTTACATTTATCATTCCATTTAGTTACTACAAATCACTTTAAAAAAAGCAAATTGATAGCCATTTCAAAAAATTCTATTTATATTTTATACACTGCAAGGTATGTTATACGCTTAGAAGCTGTAAAGCTTCTGTTAAGGGCTATGCAGCATAAATATTGTATAAATATTTTTTGAAATGGCCTTAATAAATATGGTTCTAATTTATCTATATTTGATTGCAGACTATCAATTTTTAAGCTTATAATAGAAACAATTAATTATCTAGTTAATGGAAGCTTATCTATAATTCCCAAAATATACTGTCTCAAGCAACCAAAATCTAAGGAATCAACATCACCATTTAAGTCTAAATCTGCAGCCTTTTTCCCATTTTCATAAGGGAACTCGTTTATAATTCCAATTAAATACTGTCTTAAAACCCCAAAATCTAATGAGGTTACATCTCCATCTCCATCTAAATCACCATAAACAAAGTCAGGCTTTGAAGTTGGTGTAGGTGTAGGTACAGGTGTAGGCGTACTTGTAGGTTGACTATTGGCTGATTTAAACTTCCACCAACTGAAATTTAGTAAATAATCGCCTGAACCTGTAAATCTAAAGAATACATCCTGAACCCCTGTTGCACCAGAGATTGAACAAGTTTTAGTTGTATACTTCTGCCAATCGCCTGTTCCCTCTACTTCACAAGTTCCAACTAGTTTTCCCGTCGGACTTCCTAGCCTAATTTCAATATTTCCGCCATTCAATGCACTTGCTACCCTAGCTTCAAATTCCGTTGCACCGTCTTTAAAATCTACTCCTTTAACTTGAATCCAGTCACCATCTTGTAAGAACCCTACATTACGTCCACCTTCACTGCATTCTTCAGTCTCAATACCGGACTCTTTATGCATAGTTACAGCTAAATTCTTAACATATGGGTCTACATATTTGAGTTGCTCTAAACCGTCTACTGTCGGAACTACCTGCTTGATAGTGCCGTCAGAGTTATAAAACATCTGATCAATAGCTACATTTCTTTGATAATTAGTCTCTTCTCTACGCTGTTTTGCTAAATTCCTATTATGATAAACAACATACCAATTACCGTTAAATTCTATAGTAGTGGCGTGATTATTATTATTATCATTGTCAGGGGGCTGTGGCAATATAACTCCCTTATAAGTATAACCGGATGTAGGCTTGTCACTAATCATATATTCAATCTTAGATGCTCCTTGAGAAAAATCACTGGCATATGAAAAATAATACTTGCCCTTGTACTTGTGAACCCATGCAGCTTCAAAAAAGCGCGGAGCAGTCATTGTAGTAGCAGAACCTACAGTGCTTATCATATCGTTACCTAACTTGATAACTCTAATGTTGCTTTCTCCGTTTCCTCCAAAATACATGTATGCCTGTCCATCATCATCAACGAAAATACCCGGATCAAACAACCACATATTAGTTGCAGGCTGCACTCCTGGAGTATTCATAGTTACCAAAGCGCTTGAAAGTGGATCCTTGAAAGGACCTGTAGGACTATCACTTACTGCCACACCGATGCCATTTCCTCCATTACCGTAATACAAATAAAACTTATCATTACGGTGTACAATTGAAGGTGCCCAACAAACACTAGCCCATTTGGAATCGTTTTTAGCATTAAAAACCTCACCGTGGTCGGTCCAGTTCTTCATATCATCCGTTGAAATACAAGTAATATCGGGTATATTATAGGTTGTCTGACCTGCTTTAAGATCTGAATCATGTGAAGCATACACATAAAGCCTGCCATTATATACTACTGCTGTTGGGTCTGCGGTATATCGTTGAGAAAAAATCGGATAATCTGCCAAACCTTCGTTTGGACATAGTGTCAGCAAAATACTACTGATAAACACAACTGCCCAAAACTTTTTCAAAAACTTCTTGATCATTAATACCCACTCCTTCAAAATAAAATTATATTTACCTTGAGTCGCTATTATAAATGCGTTACTCAATATCAAACCACTTTTATCTATTTTTTATATTGCTGGTCCTTAATAGTTCTCAAGCATTATACATCATATATTAACATTATAGCACAAAGTTTTTGCCAATTTCTTGTCTTATATTGCTTGTAAACATGCAAAAATTGCTATATTATTATAAGTAAGAACTATATTTTTTTAGGAGTGGTAATATGAGACTTCCAATTCAAGACTTCACTTTCAGGCAGAACATGGAAGCCAATGATTTTGAGTTTTTTTATTATAAAGACAATCTTCCTATTGAAGTTGATTTTCACAATCACAGTTTCTATGAAATTTATTTATTTTTATCCGGCAACGTCACATATGTTATAGAAGGCAAAGCATATAAATTAAGACCTAAAGACATCTTAATTATTAATAACCAGGAGATCCATAAGGCTATTATTAAAGATGGCGTACCTTATGAAAGAGTTGTAATCTGGATTAATCCCACCTTTATGAAAAACCTCTGCAGTGAGAAATCAAACCTGCTTTCCATCTTTGATGCTTCATCTAACAAACTTAATCTTATAAGACCTGCCCCTGATATAAGTGAGGAAATTTACAGAATAGCTGAAAATCTTGGAATAGCTTGTGTCAGTTCAGATTTTGGAAACGACCTTTTAAAGCAGGCATATTTTATAGAACTGCTTGTTTATTTAAACCGCATCAGCAAAAATCCTACTCACGAAAAAAACATTTCCGGTGTAACCTATAACGATAAAATCTCTAAGATCATTGATTATATAAATGAAAACCTTAGCAAAGATATGTCTCTTCAAGCACTTTCCTCAAAGTTTTATTTAAGTAAGTACCACCTCCTTAGAGAATTTAAAAAGAATACCGGTTACACCATACATAGGTATACACAGCAAAAAAGACTTATTATGGCAAGGGAACTTTTGAGGGAAAACAAACAAATTACTGAAGTTTGTAACCTGTGCGGATTTGGTGACTATTCAAACTTTATCAGAGCCTTTAAAAAAGAGTTTGGAATGTCTCCGAAAAAATATTTTAAAAAAAATTAATCATCCTTTCCAATAAGTTTCGAACTGCATATTTTCCTATTATCATTTCTTTTACATAGCCTTCTACTTTTTCACCTAAACCTACGGAATATAAGTCTAAACCGAAAACCTTTTTATTTGACAAAATAGGTTGTAAGTTGTCCCCGACGGAATTTGGATTTCCAAATTCAAGCCTTTCAATATGTGTTTTTAGCTCTTCCATCATAGGGTCAGGGCTTAAATCCATACTTTCTCCTTTATCATCTAGTCCCATCAAATATCTGCACCATCCTGCTATAACCAAAGGGATATACAAAAGCTTTTTAACTTCAAATTGCGGGTTTTCGTAATATGCCTTTATAGTTTCACCAAACCTTACCGGGATCTTTTGTGATGTATCCGTTGCAATTCTTTGTGGTGTATCGGGAATATACGGGTTTGGGAATCTTACATTTAATACTTCATCAATAAAATCATCGGGATTAAGTATCATGGGATCAGAAACAACGGGAAGACCTTCAACACGCCCAATTTTCTCCACTAGCTTTTTTAAATGTAAATCCTTCATTTCCTCTGCTATGGATTGATATCCTAAAAGACATCCAAAAATAGCAAGGGCTGTATGCAATGGATTTAAGCATGTACTAACCTTCATTTTTTCAGCTAAATTTACAGTATCCCTGTCCGCAAAAAGAACCCCAGCTTTCTCCAGTGGCATTCGGCCATTCGGGAAGTTATCCTCTATCACAAGGTACTCGGCTGTTTCAGTATTCACAAAAGGGGCTATGAAGGTTTTTTTGTCGGTACACAAAATTTCCGTACTTTCAAAACCGAGCTTACTTAATTCAGACCTAACCTTTTCCGAAGGTCTTGGGGTGATTTTATCTATCATTGTTAAGGGGAAAGAAACCTTGGCTGGGTTATTTAGATACTCTAAAAACTCTGCCTCTACCATATCTCTTTCCACCCACTCCTTAGCAATAGTCCGAACTGAGTTCCCCAATATATCTCCATTTTTTGAGCAATTATCCATACTTACGAAAGCAATGGGAAGTTCTCCCTCTAGATATCTGATATATAACAGTGAAGCAACCTTTGAAATTATATGCCTTGTTTGTTCTGGTCCATTTTCTATATCATTTTTCACATCAGGATAGTAATTGCCTGATATATCCTTTAAGGCATAGCCTTTTTCTGTAATGGTGAAACTGACCATTTGAAGTGAAGGTTTTGTAAATATTTCCTTTAACCTGTCCCATTCAACCTTTGTTGATGGTTCTATAGCGAGGCATTCTGCAACACTTCCCACTACTTTCTTTTTAAGACTACCGTCAGAGTTCATGTAAATAAGTAGTCCTAAATTATCATATTCTTTATATACCTTTTCGACTATCTCTAGGTCATAGGTCTCAACTGCAATAATTCCGGTATCTGTAATTTGTTTATTTAGCAAAGTATCTGGTATTACAGCAATAAAACTTTTGAATAAATTTCCTGCACCAAAGTGTACCCAAGAGGGGGTGTTTTTTGTTTTGCTAACCATTTTGTCTATATCATATTTCGGTAATTCTATGTTGGCATTTTCCCACCATGAATTATTTAGTAGTGATTTTCTGTTTAATTTCATTTTATGATCGCCATCCTTCTTAATGTGTACTATTGTAATGTAATTGAGTCTATATAAATAGAACCACTATCAGTTTTATCAAAAATCAAAGTAATGGACTCGATATGCTCCAAATTGAGATTCTTAAACATGCTTAGTGGCAGGTTGATGCTTGAAATAGGCGATGCAGTCGACCAATAGGTTAAATCCTGGTCCATTAAAGGAGTATGACCAATTTTGCCGGGTGTATATCGTAAAGCATTCAGGTCCTCGGACAAAACAATTCTTGCTATGTTGCCTGTAGCATCCTTTAATTCCACGGTAAACTGTTGTGAGGCATCCCTCTTGTTCAATTCGTCCGCGGAGTCAATAACCATATTCAGAGTTAATGCATCATGCTTGCTAAAATCTTGTACCTTTGGAGAAAGAATCACTCGGCTGTTTCTATCGGTCCATTTTATATTTATTAAGGGTCTGATATTATAAGGCTCTATGCCAGAAGTTATCGTATCAATCAATATTTTATCCAGCTTAAAAAACCATGAATCTATGGTAGCTTCCACGACGGCCCCTTCTGCTTGAAAATCTTCCGTCGTTGTTACATCTACCAATTCAAGGCTTTTACTGGTTTGATACATGGTTTTAACGTCAAAACCATACATCTTATTAGGTTGTGGTGAATTTGCATTGATAAAGTTATCATGATTACCTAAAAGTACAGCGTTAAAAAAGCCTACTGCATAACTGGCTAAAAAGCTTTCCTGCTGTTCCCTCGTCAGCTGGTCATCAACGTTTTCGAATCTTGACATCCATGAATCATTTAATTGAATGTTCCTGTTAAAATAATTGTGGTTAGCTTTCATAAGTAATGTAACAAAATGCAAACCCTTACTTTGTGCATTTAACATGCTATACATATTATACCCATCAAATTGAACATCCCCATCATATTCAGAAACGATAATAGCCATATCGATATCAGGCATTTCCCTTTCAAATAGGGATGTAGGTGCAATAGAAAGCAAGGCCTTGACATTAATACCTCTGTTTGACTGGTCATCAGCAATATCGAAAATAGTTTCTCCTCCCCTAGAATGACCTACTAAGGCAAGCTTATCAAAATTAATTTTACCTTTTAAATTTGCTTGGTATCCCGGATTATTTCCTTCATTGGCTCGAATTAAGTTTTCAATATGGTCATTTGCTACGGGAAGGGATTTTTCATTGTCATCATTGTCTCCATACTTCCATATATATGGTTTGCTCATATCCATAGATACAGCTATATAACCGTTTTCAGCCAAGTTCTTTACTAAGTAGTCAAAGCCAGTATCAAATCTCTTGCTTTCGTCATCATTTGAATGGGAACCATGGCTGATAAGGATTATGGGAAAAGGTCCCTCGCCCTCGGGCACACCAATAATTCCTTTAATATTGTAAGGCATAATCTTGCCAGCCTTAGACAAATACTCTTTTTTTCCGAGATCAAACTCTGTTACTTCAGCCTGGTATTTATTGCCTCCGGTCATTATTAAATTATAGAGGTCTAAATTGTAGATATCTAAATTGCTGGTAGGTTTTATTGTCTGCTGAGGTTTTGTTGTTTCGTGAGACTTATCTATGACTTTCTCTGTTGAGCAACCAACAAAAATAAGTACTAAAAAAACAAGTGCCATCAATGTCTTTTTCATATGTTCTCCTTATCGCTTCAAAGTATATTTTATTAGTGCCCTCGTAACGGTAAAAATAAGATTTTTATAAATTCTTATGCTTTAAAAAAATCCTTCGGCAGATAAAATTTTTGATTATTAATTACAATTTCTTGTGTTTCATATTCTAAACTGGTAGATTCCTTAATTTCACTAATCTCTTTATTTAATTGTTCCATTTTCATATCCAGTTGCCTAACAGTTATAGCTGCATCCATTAGTTCATTCCTCAATTTTTCTGGAACTTCTTTATTACATTTGTAATAAATTTTGTGTTCTAAACTTGCCCAAAAATCCATTCCAATGGTACGAATTTGAGCTTCTACCCGGACCTTCTCTGTCCTATCCGACAAGAAAACAGGTACTTCCATAATTAGGTGCAAACTTTGATAGCCATTAGGTTTTGGGTTCTTTATATAATCCTTGCATTCAATAATTCTCATATTTTCTTGTTTTTGAAGCATTTCACTTACTTTATAAATATCTGAGGTAAATGAGCAAATAATGCGAATCCCTGCTATGTCATTAATATTTTCTCTTATTGAAGGTAATGATAATTCACACCCTTTTTTTCGAACTTTTTTCAAAATGCTTTCAGGAGACTTTATACGAGATGCCACATGTTCAATAGGATTATAGTCATGCACATATTGAAACTCCTGCTTAAGTATCTCTATTTTTGTTTTAATTTCGTCTAAACCAAATTTATACACCATTAAAAATCTTGTAATCTGTGCTTTAAACTTCTTTAAGTCATTCGTAGTTGTTGTCTCCATCTTATACATCTTCACCCTTCCTGAATATATTTCATTCCGCCAACGCAATAGAAATTCTTCGGTTGGATATAATTATGACTGATTCATAATTAAGCCTATCAGAAAGTCTATCTAAATCCCAATTTCTAAACTATTCATATATGCAACAGCCTTAACACATTTCTATTATACCATAATTGCGATGAGCCTCATACTTGAATCTCACCTAAATATTTTTTGCAAAAACAATTCTATTCTAACTCAAAGGCACCAGTATACAATTGATAATATTGACCTTTCTTGGCTATCAGTTCTTCATGATCGCCTCGTTCAATGATTCTTCCATGTTCTAATACTATTATAACATCGGAGTTTTTAACTGTGGACAGGCGGTGAGCAATTACAAATACTGTTCTGCCTTCCATTAAAGCATCCATACCTCGCTGTACAATGGATTCTGTTCTTGTATCAATGGAGGAGGTTGCTTCATCTAAAATCATAACCGGAGGATTAGCAACTGCTGCTCTGGCTATAGAAATTAACTGTCTCTGACCTTGAGATAGATTTGAACCATTCTCAGTAATCATTGTCTTATAACCATCGGGCAAACGACGAATAAAATCATCGGCACCCGAAAGCTTTGCAGCTTCAATACATTCTTCATCGGATGCCTTCAGCTTACCGTAACGAATGTTGTCCATAACAGTACCAGTAAAGAGGTTGGTATCCTGAAGTACCATACCGATGGCACGACGAAGATCGGCTTTCTTAATTTTGTTTATATTGATACCGTCATAACGGATTTTACCATCGGCAATATCATAAAAACGATTAAGTAAGTTTGTTATTGTAGTTTTGCCCGCACCTGTTGCACCAACAAATGCTACTTTTTGTCCAGGCTTTGCATAAAGACTGATATCATGTAAAATGGTTTTTCCTGATTCATATTCGAAATCAACCTCATGCAATCTAACATCACCGGTTAATTTAGTATATGTTACAGTTCCATCACTACTGTGAGGATGCTTCCAAGCCCAGATTCCTGTTCTCTCTTTACATTCTATTAACCGGCCATTTTTCTCGCGAGCATTTACTAAGGTAACATACCCGTTATCCTGTTCCGGCTTTTCATCAATCAAATCATAGATTCGCTGTGCACCAGCAAGCCCCATAACAACAGCATTTACCTGCTGGGATACCTGATTAATATTACCAACAAACTGCCTTGTCATGTTAAGAAACGGAACAACAATACTTATTCCCATAGCAAGCCCTGAGAGACTCAAATTAGGTGCTCCACTAATCAACAAAATGCCCCCGGTAATAGCAACACAAACATATAATACGTTTCCAATATTATTTAATATAGGTCCTAAAATATTAGCATATCGATTAGCTTTGCTTGCATCGATAAATAAAGCTTCATTAAGTTTATCAAAATCAGCTTTGCTTTCATTCTCGTGACAGAATACTTTTATCACTTTTTGTCCATTCATCATTTCTTCTGTAAATCCTTCTAGATGACCAAGGGCTTTCTGCTGCTTAACAAAGTACCTAGCAGACCCCCCACCCACTCTTTTTGTAACAAAAAGCATTGCTATTGTACCAATTAATATAACAAGGGTTAGCCACACACAGTAATAAACCATTATTCCAAATACAGTCAACACCGAGACACTTGACATTAGAAGCTGCGGAAAACTCTGTGAAACCATTTGCCGCAATGTATCAATGTCATTTGTATAAAAGCTCATGATATCACCATGGTTGTGAGTATCCACATACTTAATAGGAAGTACTTGCATTCTGCTAAACATTTTTGCACGAAATTTCTTCAAAGTGCCCTGGGTAATAATTGCCATCATCTGATTATATGCAATACCACTAAGAATGGATAGTGTGTAAAACACCACCAATATTGAAACAAAATTTAGTATTTTTCCTCCTACAGCATTCCAGTTGCCAGATTGCCAACTCTTCTCTATAAGTGCAATCACATTTTGCATAAATACAGCAGGAATAGAACTAATAGTTGCATTGAACAATATGCACACAATGACAACCGGGAACATAACCGGATAAAACTCAAATATATTTTTGAACAAGCGACGGATGACGGATTTTTTATTGTTAATACTATTTTTTTTCACTCTAAGCACCTGCCTTATTTTGAGAAATATATATTTCTCTGTAAATTGCATTTTCAGCTAATAATTGTTCATGAGTTCCCATTCCATTGATGGAACCTCCCTCCATTACAATAATTCTATCTGCATCTTCAACAGAAGCTGTTCTCTGAGCAATAATTATCTTGCTTGTCTCCGGCATATAATCCCTAAGAGCCTTACGGATCTTAGCATCTGTCCTAGTATCCACTGCACTGGTGGAATCGTCTAGAATCAATATCTTGGGCTTCTTAAGCAATGCTCTTGCAATGCAAAGCCTTTGCTTTTGTCCTCCGGAAACATTGCTTCCGCCCTGCTCAATATAGGTGTCATATCCCTTAGGAAATTGCCGGATAAATTCATCGGCACAAGCGAGTTTACAAGCCTGCACTAACTCTTCATCGGTAGCATCTTTGTTTCCCCAACGCAGATTTTCCTTAATGGTTCCAGAAAACAAAATATTCTTCTGTAACACGACAGCAACCTGATTACGCAAGGCATCCAAATGATAATTACGTACATCTATGCCCCCTACTTCCACAACACCTTCGGTTGCATCATACAAACGTGGGATTAACTGAATAAGGGATGATTTTGAAGAGCCCGTGCCACCGATAATTCCAATGGTTTCGCCGGAATTAATTTTTAAATTTATATTAGCTAATGCCATTCTCTCCGCCTTTTCGGAATACTTAAAACTTACATTCTCAAAGGAAATCGAGCCATCCTTTACCGTATAAATCGGATTATCAGGATTTATCAATGTACTGTTTTCACGAATTACTTCTACAATACGCTTAGCAGATTCACTGGCAATAGTAATCATTACAAACACCATCGAAAGCATCATCAGGCTATTAAGAATCATAAAATTATATGTTAATATGGCAGAAAATTGCCCGATATCAAATACCAACCCACGACTGGTAATAATGGTATAAGAACCAAAGGACAGAACGAAAACCATAACTATATACATGCAAAACTGCATTAAAGGTCCATTAAAAGCCAAGATACGTTCAGCTCTTGTAAAGTCTGCACATACATCCTCGGCTGCTATATCAAATTTCTTCTGTTCATAATCTTCACGAACAAAAGATTTCACCACACGCATACCTTTAATATTTTCTTGAACGGATCTGTTTAAGGCATCATATTTTTTGAAAACCTTCCTAAATAACGGTAATGCTTTGTAGATTACAACACCAAGTCCAATGGCAAGCACGGGTACAACAACTAGGAAAACCCATGCCATGCGTCCACCCATTACAAAGGCCATCACAAAGGCGAAGATTAACATTAAAGGTGCACGAATTGCAACTCTTATTAGCATCATATAAGCATTCTGTACATTTGTAACATCGGTGGTCATACGAGTAATCAATGAAGAGGTCATAAATTTATCGATGTTTTCAAAGGAATAATTCTGAATGCTATAGAACATATCCTTTCTTAAATTCTTTGCAAATCCGCAAGACGCTGTGGCACAGGTTGTGCCTGCAATTGCACCAAACATTAATGATAAAAATGCCATGATAATCAAAATACCCCCATATTCAAGGATTGTACTTAATTCACAACCACCTTTAATTTCGTTAACCAAAATTGCGATTACAAAGGGTATTATACATTCTATTACTACCTCTAGACTTATTAGTATCGGAGTTATTATTGATGCTTTTTTGTACTCCCGGACGCTTCGAGCCAGTTCTTTAATCATATTACATCAGTCCCTTCCATAAAAAAGGAGTATTGTTCATCAACTAGACTTACGTGATAAACACTACTCGTTCTCTGCCTTTGCAACAATTCTTATAATAAGTAGACTTTTTGAATATTTATTCTACATAATTTCACGACCTTCGAAAGAAGTGAAAAAAATATGTTGCTACTATGGATCCATAGTAGCAAACAAACATTATTAGAATATTCTATCAAAATCCATCTACATTGTCAAAGAGTATTTTTCTCCTTGGGAATCCCAGCCTCTAAAACGTCTTTATATAAACTCCTCAACAGCAATGAATACTTAATTTTCTATGTAAAACTCAAAACAAAAAATCCTTCCTTGCTTGACCAGGAACGTTCCTTTTTTATTCTGCTGCCTTAAAATTATATATCGGTTTAATTATATTAGTAATTTCAACAGTATCTTGAATATTTCTTACTATTTCATCCATAGGCTTATAGGCTAGAGCACATTCGTCTATGGTGAATCTGTTGACAGTTGACGAATATATACCTTCCATAGACTTTTCAAATTCTTCAAGGCTTATTACTTCCTTTGCCTTTTTCCTGCTCATTAGCCTCCCTGCACCATGAGGAGCCGAGTAATTCCAATCCTTATTGCCCTTTCCAATGCAGATTAAGCTTCCGTCCCTCATATTTATCGGTATTAAGACTCTCTCTCCACTACGAGCGGAAATTGCACCTTTTCTTAAAATCATATTATTGAGGTCAATATAATTATGGACTGTAGTAAACTGCTCAAGAACTTCGAATTCCATCCTCTTCACAATCTCATCAACAATAGCCTTACGGTTTAGCACAGCAAACTTCTGTACAATCTTCATATCATTCAGATAGTCGGTATAATTTTTACCCTCAACATAGGCCAACTGCTTGTTAAGCTTCAAAGTTTTTACCTTCTTGATTTCCTGTTGAATCTCTTTTTCACGCTTCTGAGCCTTTAACTCCTTAACAATCTTTGAAATATATTCACTATTCTTAACTAATTCCTTATATCCAAGCTCCTGATACGTTTCTGCAACCTGCTTTCCAAGGTGTCTGCTTCCTGAATGTACTACAAGATATAATTGTCCAGATTCGTCTTTGTTCACCTCAATAAAATGGTTACCCCCACCTAATGTGCCAATACTGAGCTTAGCCCTGTCTATGCTAACATTTTTTTTGCACACAAGATTGGCAAATTCAACATTATCTACATAGGGGTGTTGCTTTTTTCTAATGTCAAAGCCAGAAGGTATATATTCATGAATAATCCTATCTAGCTTTTCTAAATCTATATCTTTACTTTTTAGTTTTATCGTTTCCATACCACAGCCAATATCAACTCCAACAAGATTCGGAACTACCTTTCCAGAAATCGTCATAGTTGTTCCAATTGTACAACCCGCACCCGCATGAGTATCAGGCATAATCCTTATAACGCTGTCCTTGACAAACTCCTGATTGCAAAGCTCTATAATCTGAGCCATTGCAGTCTCCTCCACGTTATCTGTAAAAACTTTTGCTGTATTATACTTGCCTCTAATTTCTATCATAACCTCACCTATTTCTTTCCTCTTTCACTTCTTTTGAAAAAGGCATAATAAAGAGAGTGGCAAAATCCTCAATATTAGACTTAACCACTCTCTTCTAGTAAACGCTTTTATTATAAAACCTTATATGAACTGAACATTTCGCTTTGCTACGTTGCTAGCAATGCGTCCTAGCACAATCACTTATCGCATTTATATAATAGAGGATTAAGCCAATGTATGCATATATTTATATATGGCTGTACTGTCAATTCAATTGCAATATTATTTTGCTCAAAGTTATAACTTCGCAGATAATACATTGTAATCCTCCTTTCTCAAAATCAATACCAAATACTCTTTATTTCTGCTGTAAGTTGTTTTTAATACAACAACGTTTTTTTGAGTATAGTGTATCTATGATAACACAGGTAAATTTGTCCCGTCAAGCAATATCTCAATTGATTCAAATTATATAAATTGCAAGTTAAAGTGACGGTAAAATTGTGGTAAAATTGTATAATGCAAACATCGTCACTATTTTTCGGGATGTCAAGGGCNAAGCATAGCTCGT
>JGI24712J26585_10001670_pt1 | contig 18806 bp, 15 predicted proteins | sample BioPla3DNA2_FD_26585 | JGI IMG/M metagenome (IMG submission 26585) | reverse complement strand
GCGGCATAAACGCTTAGGCTATTGTCTCATTAGCTACCGTTTGATGACCGAGGTAATTTACACACTAATTTGGACTTGACTTTCTGAACAATTTCCCTTGTTATGAAACTTGCCAACGTTTACTTGACACATACGAGATAATTGCATTTCAGGCAATTTGTTTGTATAATATTTAATAATACTGAGTATTGTTCCTATTTAGTATATAGTTTACATAAATATTTAACTGGGGGGCTGAGCTTGTGCAATTATTCTCTAAAAAAACAAAAGAGCGGCGATTAAGTAGAAAAGAATACATAGCAATAATTGACCAGCTCAAAAAAGATCTGGAGCTGCTGAAGGAAAATGCGAAATATAGTCAGGAGCTTCTAAAATCAGGTAGCTGGACATATTTTTTTAAGACAGATGAACTGATTATGACGGACGAAGTTTATAGCATATTGGAATGTGCTCCTCAAGTATCAGACAGCAGACCGGAAAGCTTTTTCCCATATATTCACCCCGAAGATTTGGAACAGGTTAAGCAAATCATTCAAGCCAAGCCTTTGCTGGAGGAATATGATATGGAGTTTCGTGTTATAACTCCAGGGGGCTTAAATAAGCACGTACAGCAAAAAGCAAAAGTTTTATATGATGAAAACAAAAGCCCTGACAAATTGATTGGCATTGTTCAGGATATTACAAATTACAAGGTAGTCGAGAATAGTCTGAGGGCAATCAGCGAAAACCTGACACTGGCGCAAGAAGTCGCAGGTGTGGGAAGCTGGAAGTATGACATAATTGCAGATGAATTTATGGGCACAGAAGAATTATATAAAATTTTCGGAGTTGAGCCGTCTGCATTAAATAAAAAATTCAGTGATTCTATAAAATTCATACATCCGGAAGATCAGCAAAAAATAAAAGCCGCTATTGAAGAAAACATGGCGGGTAAATCCTACAGGTTGGAATACCGCATTCCCCAGCCGGACGGGTCAATAAAATATGTATCTGGAAAAGGAGAGCCCATCTTTGACAAGGACAATAGAGTTGTTGCTGTCATAGGTACACTTCAGGATATAACACAGGAAAAAGAGCTACAAAATTCTCTTGATGCAAAAAACAAGGAAATAAACGAGATTCTCAGAAGATATGAGGTCCTTATCAGAGAATCCTCGGATGTGTTTGAAATACTGGAGCCCGACGGCACCATCAAATATATGAGCGGAGCCGCCCGGAAGGTTATAGGCTACAGCCCAGAAGAGCGGCTGGGTAAAAGCATATTTGAATACTATGGAGAGGAAGAAGGGCAAAAGCTTCGTGAAATGCTGAAAAATGTGCTGAAAAATCCCGAACAGCCAGCCCGTGAAGACATTGTTTTTATAACCAAATTCGGAAAAGAGATTATCCTTGCAGTGAACATGCAAAACTTACTAAACGAGCCGGCTATAAAGGGAATCGCTGTCAACTTCAGAGATATCACCCAAAGAGTGAGTATGAATAAGCACATAATCCATTTATCCACCCATGATGAACTGACGGGTCTTTACAACAGCCTGTTCTTTAAAAGAGAATTGGAGCGGCGGTGCCATAGCTCTATTGGCGCAGATTCTAAGTTCGCGGTAATGATGCTGGACATGGACGAGTTCAAACTAATAAACGATGCCCTGGGATATTCGACGGGAGATAAACTGCTTATAAGAATTGGCGACAGGTTGAAATCAAATCTGGGAGACACAAATATAATATGCCGCTACTCAGGCAATCTGTTTGCCATTATTGTTGATAACATTAAAACAAAAGAAGGTTTTGTGGAGACAGCTCAAAGGATAGTTGAGTTATTCAGAAAACCATTTCACATTGACCAATACGAGCTTAATGTAACCACCAGCATCGGCATCCGTATTTACCGGGGTGAGAAGAGTGATGCAGAGCTTCTTATTAAGCATGCGGAAGCCGCGTTATTTTTAGCGAAGAATTCCGGCAGGAACAAATATATATTTTACTCCTCGGACATAAACATCCAAAGCTTCAAGCAGTTTCAAATGCGAAACAGCTTAAAGAATGCCTTGGAAAACAATGAGTTTCGTGTCTTTTTTCAACCCATTGTAAAGCTGAAAACAAATGAGATTCTCGCGGCAGAAGCGTTAATAAGATGGGAGCATCCCGATTGGGGTCTTATTTCGCCCAGTGAATTTATAGCTCTGGCTGAAGAAGCCGGCCATATTATCAATATCGCATATTGGGTTTTAAGGGAAGTATGCCGCTGCTATAAAAACTGGCTTGAAAACGATATGCCCAAAATAAAAGTGTCAATAAACATATCCGGTGTTCATATCTTTGAAAGGAATTTTGTTGAGAATATAAAGAAATCTTTAGATGAATTCGGTTTGGATCCCGGCTTTCTGATTATTGAGATTACGGAAAGCACTCTGATAAAAGGAGCCGATAAGATAGAAAATGATTTAAAAAAGCTGCAGGCTCTCGGGATACAAATCGCCCTGGACGATTTTGGAACAGGCTATTCTTCCCTGGCTTATTTAAGCAATTTAAATATCGATATATTGAAGCTGGATAGTTGTTTTGTAAAAAACGGTGTATCGTCCGAAAGCGGGGGCATTATTATCAGGTCAATCATAGATATGGTCCAGGAACTAAAAATGAAAATAGTGGCCGAAGGCATTGAGGACTGGCAGCAGCTGACTCTTCTGAGGGAATTAAACTGCTATGCGGGACAAGGCTATATATACGATAAGCCAATGCCTGTAAACGAATTCGAGAAAGTACTCGCCAAGGGAAAATGCAAGCCTGTTATAATCAACGATTCTCCAGTTGCTATTCGAAAAGAGAGGAGAAAATACTTTAGAGTTAAGTTTCCGTTTCTCCTTGAAGCCGATATGACAATTCTGGAATTCAGGGGCCAAAAAATGGACATGGGAAACACTAAGGTACTGGTAAAAAACATGGGTCCCGGGGGATTGTGCCTGATTTCGAACATCAATATTCCGGTAGAAAAAGATGTTATCCTGCAGTTTACCACAACCTTGGCGGAAAACGAAATAAAGGTATACGGCTTCCCTGTCTGGACAAGAGAAACAGAAAACGGTTTACATGAATATGGGGTTTGTTTTACTATAGACGAAAATGAAAGAACTGAGCTGACGGGTATATTAAATAATGTCCAGATAAAAATAAGAAACAATATTTTATTTGCAGAGGGAAGCTTTGTATCAGCTTCTCCTGTGGCCTATTATTTTAATGAGTGAAGGCCGCGGCGGTTTTCACATCAGACAATATAAAAAGCCTGTTTTCAAAAGTAACCATACCCTGAACGGTCATAAAAAAGCGGAGCGGGAACACAGTTTGACCTTCACATCTCCGAATACTTTGCGCAGAATTGAACTTTCGGCAAGTAAACAATTTTTATATCACACCGGCATTACATTAGTTGAGGGGATAGGTAAAAGAACCGGAGCATCTGCTCTCGCAGGCGCTCCGGTTCTTTTAATATTAGAAATAGTTAATTGGGTTGACGGGTCTGCTGTCCGCATTTGCTATGCAGTCGGCAGAAGAATTGCGTATGCGCACCTCAAAATGCAGGTGAACTCCGCTGGATGTTCCCGTATTTCCCATGGATCCTATCCATTGACCGGCATTGACGCTGTATCCCGGCTCAAGATAGGATTTTTCCTTCAGATGGGCGTATCTCAGCTGAATGGGCTGTCCGTTGTATGTGGAATTGATATAGACCACATATCCATATCCGTTCAGCCATCCGCTGTACACTACCTTTCCAGAGGTGGCGGAAATCACCGCGTCACCGGCTACACCGCGGGTTACGGCTCCAATATCCAGCCCCAGATGTCTGCCTTGGGCAAAGTATTGGTTTATCTTTCCGCTTGCCGGAACGGGCCACTTTATTTTTTCCCTTACGCCTAAATACTGAGAGCTAACATAACCTGTCCTGGTTCCGTTAAACAGAACTCTGCACCAGCCGCCGGAGGATGTCAGTACAGTAACTCCAGTTCCCTTTGGAAGGGATCCGATTACCGGGTAAGACGTACCAGGTCCCGATCTCACATTGAGGTTGCCCCAGGTCACGTTTACGTTTGCTCTGTATGAACCGGCTACTGCCGTTATATAGCTGCCGCTCACATATCCATATCTGTTGGATGCGTATTCTACCTTCCACCAGCCTCCTGCCGTCTTTTCAAGGAGAGTCACATATGTACCCTTCTGCAGCTTCCCTACTATCGCCCCGTTCAGACTAGCCGAGGCGCGTACATTCAGGTTTCCGCCGGATGTGGATACAATTCCAGCCCCAGGGCCTCCATCGTATGCCATGGCTCCGGTGGCAACCACCGAAGACAGCAGAAGCAAAAATAATATTGCTATGATAAAGGCGGTGGATTTTTTAATCAGATTTGTATTCATGATTATCAAATTCCTTCCTTTATAATCGTGAGATAAAAGCAGCGTGATATGCCGGGCTGCGCGTCTTTCTCAGCCAGCATATTCACGCTCTTGCGATTAACACGTTAACGCAATCTGCCGCCAAAGTCAAATGTATATTATGGCAGCCTCCAATTCCATATTATTACATGCAAATAATAGGAGAACAAACCGACAATAATAGAATAAGATTGCCAATAAAGATATAATATAGGTGAATTTAATTAATAAAAAGAATAATTACTAAAACATTATTGACAATTTTTTCATCAGTTAGTATACTGATAAAAATAGTATGAATTGATGACACCCCGCCGGGCACATGACTGTCCCGCGCTTAAAGCTCATAAGCTTACAAATATTGTCATCGTCTGTTTACGCCGTTGCGTCGTTACTGTGTCCATATGTAAAGCCGGTTCGGCAAAGCTGTGAAAGGGTTTTTAATAGCTATGAAAAAAATTGTTATTATCGGTGCTGGCTATTCAGGTATTCTCACCGCGAAAAAGCTGGCAAAGAAATTCAAAAAGAATCCGGATGTCAGGATTTCAATAATCGACAAAAACCCATATCATACCATGCTCACGGAGCTCCATGAGGTGGCTGCCGGGCGTGTTGAGGAAAAGAGTATCAGAATCAGCCTGAAAAGGGTTTTTGCCGGCAGGCGCGTAGACATTGTCCACGATTTGGTTGAATCGGTAGATACATCAAAAAGAACTGTAACAGGTAAAAAGGGCAGGTATGACTATGACTATCTGGTCATGGCTGCCGGGTCCCGCCCTGCCTATTTCGATATCCCAGGGGCCCAGGAGAATACCTATCCCCTGTGGTCCTATCAGGACGCAGTCCGGCTTCATGAGCATATAGTAAATTGCTTCAGGCAGGCCTCGGAGGAAACCGATGGGGACAGGAGAAAGAAGCTTCTAACATTTTTCGTTGTGGGAGCCGGCCTGACGGGTGTTGAAATGGCAGGAGAGCTGGCGGAATATGTGCCTGTTTTGTGCGAGGTTTATGAAATTGACCGCGAGCAGGTGAAAATAGTAAACTGCGACTTCCTTGACCGAGTGGTTACCTCTCTGCCGGAAAAGCTCTCCGGAAAGATACAAAAACGCCTTGAAAAGATGGGCGTGGAGGTCATGCTCTCCTCCCGGGTGGTTGAAGTGGGCCCGGAAAACATAATTTTGGAAAAGGATTCCCAGCGTGTCAGCTTCGATGTGGGCACCGTCATATGGACCGCAGGAATAGAGAGCGCGGAGATAACCCAGAAAACCGCCAAATTTCTTCCCTGTTCCGGAAGGGGCCGGCTTTTAACCGATGACTACCTGAGATGTGAAAAGGATGACAGGGTATTTATCATCGGCGACAACCTGTGTTTTACCCCCCCGGGAGAAAACGAGCCGGTACCCCAGATGGTGGAAAACTGCGAGCAAAGCGCCCACACAGCCGCTGAGAATATATACATCTCAATCACCGGTCATGGAAAGCTCAAGCCCTACAGGCCAAGATTCCACGGGACAATGGTCAGCGTGGGCGGGCGCTATGGGACTGCACGGGTAGGAACTGCAAAACACATGATAAACCTGCCGTCCTTTCTGGCCATGTTCACAAAGCATTTTATAAACATAGTCTATTTCTTCCAGATACTGGGCTGGAACAAGGTCTTCAGCTATCTGAAGCATGAATTTTTCACCATAAGAAACAGGCGCAGCTTTGTTGGAGGTCATTTCTCTAACCGCACCCCCAGCTTCCTTCTGGTCGCCCTTAGGCTATGGCTGGGCGTTGTATGGGTCTATGAGGGCGTTATGAAGATAGTGGGCGGCTGGCTGAAAACCCCCAAGCTGGAAGGCTTCTTCGGAGGGGCGTATGCCTGGTTTGAAGCCATCTTAAATAAAACCGACGCTGTTACAGCCGCCACCACCCAGGCTGCCGCGGATGCCGTGACAAGCGCCACCGGCGCCGCTGCCGATACGGGCGCGGCTGCGGGAACAGTGCTGCTGGACTGGAACATCCTGGGGATTATCAGGCCTGTCTTCGTCAGCGGCAAATCTCTTGCCGAGTCCACTCTTTCCGACTTCGCGTTTAAGCTCAATATACCCATTGTGGATTGGTTTGTCAGCAAAGTCATTATGCCCACCGACTGGGTCCAGATGGTCATGCAGGTTCTTGTGGTATTAATGGAAATACTTATAGGTCTTTCAATGATTGGCGGTCTTTTTACCACTCTGTCAAGCCTGGTTTCCCTTATCCTGCTGTTTATGTTTGCGGCCACAACAGGGCTCTATCTGTCCAATATATGGATGGTATTCGCGGCAATCGCACTGCTATATGGCGCGGGCAGCATTTTCGGCCTTGACTATTACACCACGCCCCTTCTTAAAAAGAGGTGGAAGCGGATAGGCTGGGTAAGGCGGTTATATATCTATCATGACTGAAATGGTTAATAATAAACTAATGCCTGACGCGCCTTTTGAAACCATTGACTACGAGCAAGCTCTGACCATGACCGAAAATGAAATCGAGCGCTGCCTGAAAAACGCGCCCAGAATAATAAGGCGCCAGACGGGATATCTGGCCCGCACGGAAGGAAAATATATCCGAGCAAGGGCTATGCTGACGGTCTCAATGGATAATGAATGCGCAATCAGAGCAGATGCCGCAAAAGCAGCCGCGGCCATCGAACTTTTGCACCTGGCAACCCTTGTCCACGACGATATTATAGATAATGCTGAAAAAAGGCGCGGTATGACATCACTGCATAAAAAATTCGGCGCAAAAGCCGCCGTGTTGTGCGGAGACTACCTTTTCTGTCTGGCTTTTGAGCTTGCCTCATCAATATCCTCTCAGGATGAGCGGAGGGATTTGGAGAGTATCAAAAATCTGCTCCCCCGCTATTTAACGGAGATTCTGATGGGAGAGCTGAGGCAGAATTCGAACATCAGAAATTTCAATCTCAGTGAGAGGGAATATTTCAGGATTATATCGGGCAAAACCGCCGCTCTCTTTGAAGCCTCCTTTTTGGCCGGCTTTTTGTTTTCCGGGGAGGCAGAGGAGCAAAAGGATAAATATCTGAAAATCGGAAATAATATCGGTCTTATATTCCAGCTGGCCGATGATTGCGCAGATTATGAGGCCACCAAAAAAACAGCAAATAAACCCGTGCTTTCAGACTTTCGGCAGGGCGTTGTGACGCTGCCTCTCATCTATGCTCTTGGAGCAGAAATGAGCCTGAAGGAGAGGATAAACGAAATAGACGCCCGGGAGCTGAAGGCGGCGGTCAAGGCCGCGGGAGGACTTGAGTACACACATTCGAAAATAGCAACATACCGTTCAAAAACAAAAAAACTGATTGACTCCCTGAACACAATTCCGGAAAAGAAAACGAGACTGGCTGTTTTACTTGACAGGGCGGCAGGTATTTCCGAGTCTTAAAAGTTATTGGAGCTAAATCTATGGCTGTCTTAAAGCGGTTTTTAAGCTATGTGGAGATTAAAACAAAGATTACAAGCGTCTTCCCTTTCCTGATGACTCTGGCATACCTGTTCTACACCGGAATACCCATAAAGCCCTTACCTACGCTGATTTTCTTCCTGGGTATGCTGTGCTTTGATCTCACGGCAACCACAATCAACAACTATTTTGACACGAAAAAGAACCATCAGACCCTCCAATTCCGCCGGTACACAGCCTTATCTATCACAGTGGTTCTCTTTTTTATCAGCGCCGCTCTGGGCATATATNTTTTTTATTTGACCGATACTGTCGTTCTGATTCTGGGCGGACTGTGCTTCATTTTCGGTGTCCTTTATTCATTCGGTCCGCTTCCCATATCCCACATCCCGTTGGGGGAATTTGTGTCTGGTTTATTTTACGGACTGATGATTCCGGTTATAATTGTCTATATAAACACCCCCCGGGGAGCGCTTCTGTCCTATTTTCTCCGGGAAGGAAAGCTCCTGATCGAGCTGAATGTCAGGCCAGCGATCTCGCTGCTCTTGCTGTCCGTACTGCCCTTTTGCCTGACTGCCAATATAATGCTGGCCAATAATATCTGCGATCTCTCCCATGACGTGAAGGTGGGCAGATTCACCCTTGCCTACTATCTGAAAGAGCACAGCCTTAGGGTTTTCTCCCTGCTGTATTATCTGGCATATGCTTCCGTTATAGTTATGGTCGTCATGGGCTTTTTGTCTCCCCTGAGCCTGATTCTCCTTATAACAATAATCCAGGTGCAAAAAAATATTAATGTATTCAACAATAGACAAATCAAGGAGGAAACCTTTATAATATCTATAAAAAACTTCCTGCTGATAATTGTAGCGCATACAATCCTTATTTTTGCGGGAGGATTATTGTCAGGCTGGGCTGCCAAATGAAGCTTGCTAAGAAAAACGATATAATAATCATTGCCGTTGTGGCCCTGATAGCGTCAGGACTTGCCGCCTGGTTTCTCATTAAAAACGCAGGGGCGGAAAAGGGCGCATACGCGGAGATATATTATAAATCCAGGCTGGTTGAAAGAATACACCTGACCTCCGCCGGAGAAAGAGAATTTTCCGTGGAGGAGGTTCCGGATGTGGTCTTTAAGATTTATGATGACGGGAGCATTGGGTTTATCAAGTCCGACTGCCCGGATAAGGTCTGCATAAACAGCGGCAGGCTGAGCAAAAAAGGTCATTTCGCCGCCTGCCTGCCAAATGAGATCTATGTGAAGATAGTCGCCGAAGAAAGCACCGGTGCGGACATTATAATCGGCTGACAGCCGCCATATGAAATTCGGAAAAAAGGCTAATGAGAATGAAAGTAAAAGATATGGACCGAAAAATAAATACGGACAAAATTAAACACATTGCTCTCACTGCCATGCTTTTTGCCCTTGCCCTTGTGCTGTCTCTGGTTGAGAGCGTTATCCCCATACCGGCGCCTGTGCCCGGTATACGGCTGGGCCTGTCCAACATTGTAGTCATGTTTACCCTTTTCTTTCTGAAATGGCGCAGCGCTTTCGCTGTGGCGGCCTTAAAGAGTCTGTTTGTCTTTATAACAAGAGGCGCCGTTGCGGGAACACTCAGCCTTTCCGGCGGAATCCTGTCCCTTCTGGCAATGGTTTTCCTTCTGCTCACTTCAAAAAACAGACTCTCCTGGCTCCTCATCAGCATATCAGGAGCTGTTTTCCACAATATTGGTCAGATTTCGGCGGCATCGATTATTTTAGGAACCCCTCTGTGGTTCTACCTGCCCTTTCTCCTGCTCTTCGGAATTATCGCCGGCTCGGTAACCTCAGTTTTACTAAAGGTAAGCATTCCGGTTTTTAAAAAGCTGAATATTATTAACCAACCTCTTTGACAACGTATTATATACCCATATGGCATATACTGTGTATTGTTATAACAAAAATTCTGACTTTATATGGAGGAATACTATGAAAAGAATATTCACATTTGTTCTGGCAGCAGTGCTGGCCACTGCGTTACTGGCAGGCTGCAAATCAGATAACAGGACTGACGGAAACACCACAACCCCCGGAAACGGCGGCGCAGCTGAAAAATCGGTGAAAACCGGCCTTGCTATCTCCACCTCAATCGGAAAATCCACCGATGCGGGCGAAGACGACGGACTGGCCCAGGCTGATTCTGTAGCAGTCGCCGTTACGATTGATGCCCAGGGCACAATCATAAAATGCGTCATCGACTCGGCCCAGAGCAAAATCAACTTCGATTCCGAAGGCAGGCTGACCACTCCCATGGATACGCAATTTATGACAAAAAACGAACTGGGCGAAGAATACGGCATGAAAAAGGTGTCTTCAATAGGCAAGGAATGGAGCGAGCAGGCCTCTGCACTGGCAAGCTATGTGCAGGGCAAGACCGTGGACGAGGTCAGGAACATAGCTGTGGACGAAACAAATCATCCCACCGGTGATGATCTGAAGTCCTCCGTTACCATGTCAATAGGCACCTATATAGACCTGATTGAAATTGCCGTTGAAAACGCAAAGGATCTGGGCGCGAAGGAAAGCGATGTGCTGAAGCTGGGTATTTCGACAAATATGGGCCGCTCGGCGAATGCCGGGGAGGAACCGGGACTTGCCGAAATATACTCAACCTATGTAGCGGCTACCACAGACTCACAGGGCAAGATCACCAGCTGCATAATCGATGCCTCCCAGAGCAGAATAAACTTCGATTCATCCGGAAAAATCACGACCGACCTGACCGTGGCTCCACCCACCAAAAATGAGCTGGGAGACGATTACGGTATGAAGAAAGCTTCCTCCATCGGCAAGGAATGGAACGAGCAGGCAGAGGCCTTTGCCAAATATGTTACCGGCAAGACCCTGTCTGAGGTTCAGAGCATTGCCGTCAATGAAAATCAGGTTCCCACCGAGGCTGACCTGTCGTCATCTGTGACGATTGGCATTGCGGACTTTAAAGAGGCCCTGGCCAAAATAGCTTAGAAACCCTTGACATTTAAAGGCATATGAAGTAGATATATAATAAGAAGTATAATTTGGTTTGGCGGAGAGGCTTTTGCCTCTCCTTTTTTCCGGGAGGAGTACTAATGGCGCAAATGAAAAAACTGGCGGCTCTTTTTATACTCCTGATAACCGCCCTGTCCTCTGGCTGCACAAATAAGCCAAACAGGTACCAGGCAGAATTCATATCCCTGTTTGATACGGTAACCGTGATAGTGGGCTATTCCGAGAGCCGGGAGGATTTTACCCTTCTGGCGGAGAAAATAAAAAATAAGCTGGAAGAGTATCACATGCTCTATGATATTTATAACGAATATGAGGGCATTAACAATATAAAGACCATAAACGACAACGCAGGAACAGCTCCCGTCCAGGTAGACGGGAAGATCATCGATCTTCTGGAGTTTGCCCTAGAGCAGTATGAGGCAACGGGGGGTGCCGTCAATGTGGCCATGGGCTCGGTGCTGAGTATATGGCATGACTACAGGACACGGGGCATAAACAGCCCGGCCAATGCCCATCTCCCGCCGCCGGAACTGCTCCGGGAGGCGGCCCGGCACACGGACATATATGACATCAAGATTGACAAAGAACTGTCCACCGTCTACTTAAATGATCCTGATATGCGTCTGGATGTGGGCGCTGTGGCAAAGGGCTATGCCGTGGAGCAGACTGCCCTCTGGCTGGAGAGGCAGGGCGTAACTAACCTGCTGCTGAGCGTAGGGGGAAACGTGAGGGCTATCGGCGGCAAACTGGACGGCGAATATCCGAACATGCCCTGGGTTATCTCCATTCGCAATCCGGACAAATCCGCCCCTGACAGTGATCTCATGTCCGTCCTTATTGCCGATGGCTCCCTTGTTTCCAGCGGTGGATATGAGAGATACTATACCGTAGACGGAGCCAGATACCATCATATAATTAATCCAGATACCCTCATGCCCTCCGATTATTACGAAGCGGTTTCTGTGATATGCCCCGGCTCAGGCATGGCCGATGCCCTTTCCACCGCCATCTTTAATATGCCTCCGAAAAAGAGCATGAATTATATTGAAAGTATTCCCAATACTGAAGCCATTTTTATATTTAAAGACGGGAGCATTGAATATACAAGCGGCTTTGAAAGCCTGATATATAGTAATCAATAAGGAAGCCACGGGCATTCAAACCTTATTAAGGGACTTGCGTACCGCAGTTATGGGTACCTGCCTTGCTCCCCTGTGGAGCAAATAGTCCCTCAGATGATCGAATTCTTCATAGAATAAAACTATCAAATCGCCGGGAGAAGCGTCCTCCAGTGCTTTTTCCAGAGCGCTCAACTCATCGGCCAGAACGAAAACACTGTCCTTGTCAAAGCCCTCCCTGAGGACAGACTGGTGGAGTATCCCGGCCACCTCTCCTTTTCTTCTGCCCCGAGGGTCATAGTCCTCCTTTATATAAATGCGATCAAAAGCCATGGCACACTGACTTCCCACATCGGAAATGGATGAATCCGTCCGATCACCAGGCATGGCTATGATTCCCACCAGGCTTTCCCGCTCAATTTTCCTGCAGGTATCTATAACCTGCCTGTACCCGGCCGGGTTGTGGCTGTAATCCAGCATAATTCTGACAGGACCCAGCTGGAACATGCTGAACCTGCCGGTGTTTTCCGAAAAACTGCCAAGCCCATTTCTGATTGCTTCAACAGGCACTCCCAGGCCATAGAGGGCCGAGGCTGCCGCTAGGGCGTTTTCAACATTGCACCCAATAAGTCCTCTCTGGGTGATGGGTATGCTTTCCGTTCTGATTATATCGGTCACCAAAGCCCCGTCGCGTATGCGCAAAACATCGTCCTCAACATAGGCATATACGATATCGGAACCTGAAAACTTCTCCGCCTCGCGCTTATCGATGCCAAACAGCACAGGTCTTACCCTGACTCTTTCCAGTATCCACGCAGTTGAGGGATCCGCCGCATTGAGCACCGCGCAGCCTTCTTTTTTCACAGCCTCAACAACAAGGGATTTGACATGGGCCAGTTCCTCCAGTGTCTCTATATCGTCAAGCCCCAGATGGTCCTCGGATATGTTTGTAATCACGCCCACATCGGCAAGATCATAACCAAGTCCTTCCCTTACGATGCCGCCCCGTGCCGTTTCCAGCACCGCCGCATCTATTTTTTTGCTTGAAAGCAGCGCTCTGGCGCTTCTGGGCCCGGAATTGTCGCCCCTGGATACGCACTGACCATTAATAAATGTACCGTTTGTGTTCGTATAGCCCACGTCCATCCCCGCTCCGGCAAGAGTATGGGCAATCAGGCGGACCACTGTGGTCTTACCGTTTGTTCCCGTGACGGATACTATCGGGAAGCGCCGGGACTGCGGGGTAGGAAACAGCAGGTTTATGATATCTGACGCCACATCCCTCGGTTTTCCGAAGGACGGATACAGGTGCATTCTCAGGCCAGGCGCGGCATTCACCTCCACAACAGCCCCTCCGCTCTCGGTTATCGGCACGGAGATATCCCTTGCAACCATGTCTATACCCGCTATGTCAATACCGATGGCATTGGCGGCCCGAACTGCTATATCGGCATTTTCTGGGTGCACGATATCTGTACAGTCTATCGAGGTTCCCCCGGTGCTGAGGTTTCCGTTTTCCCTGAGATTAACGGTCTTACCGGCGGGCAGAACGGTCTCGGCGGTGACCCCGTTTTTCTTCAGCATATCCAGGGCCGTCTCGTCCAGCATAATCTTTGTCAGCGGTTTTTCATGCTTCTCACCCCTGTTTGGGTCCATATTTACAATTTCCACCAGCTCTTTAACAGTGTGCTTACCGTCCCCCGTCACACAGGCCGGTATTCTTTTTGCCGCCGCGCAAACCCTGTTTCCCACCACCAGCAGCCTGTAGTCCGAGCCAGCGACACATTCTTCCACCAGAATACCGCTGCTGTATTTTGAGGCATCGCGAAAGGCTGCTTTTACCGCCTTTTTCCCGGTGATATTCAAGTGAACGCCCTTGCCCTGGTTGCCGTCCAGGGGTTTTATGGCTACAGGAGCGTCTATCTGCTCAGCCACCATCAGGGCAGAAATCTCCGAATAAACCACCTTGCCATAGGGGACCGGTATCTTATGCTCCCTGAGCAGGTGCTTTGTCAGCTGCTTGTTGCAGGAAATATCGGCGGATATGCAGGAGGTGGCATCGGTCAGAGATGCCTGGATGAGCCTGCTGTGTTTTCCGTAGCCCAGTCTCACAAGGCTCCCGCTGCCGATTCTTGTCACGGGTATTCCCTGCTTTTTTGCCTCTCGTACTATCGCCCCTGTGCTGGGCCCCAGCTCGGTTTCCATGGAAACCTTCTTTAAATACTCAATGAACTCATCTGTCTTGACATCCTTTTTCGCAAGGAGATAGTTCAGAATAAAAACGGCGGCCTTTCCGCATTCAATTCCGCATATTTCGTTCTCATACTCATAGACAAGATAGTATATGGAGGGCTCCTCAATTGTCCTTGTTTTGCCGTAGCTCACATCATACCCTGTCATTGACTGCATTTCCAAAATGATATGCTCCAGAACATGGGCCATATACGTGCCCTCTCTGAGCCTGTCCAGAAAGCCCCCCGGGTACCCCAGACCGCAATAATTGGTCCTGAGACCGGGGAAGGCCTCCAACAGCTTTTCATTGAAGCCGGGAATATCCTTTGTGGGGATATTCCCGTATTTGCCGATATCCACAATCATTTTCATGACCGGGGATTGACTGTAGATATTCCTTCCGCTGAATATTTTGAAATCACAAATCATTATCTGGTTGTTTTTCATTTAAACGCAAAACCTTTCGTGTATTCAAATCGTATCCGAAGCCCTGGGGCAGCACATGAACCCTCGCACCCACAATAGACAGTAGCTCGTTTTGCCTCAGCTCCGTCACATTGGATGCCTCAATGGACCTGCCGTCTATTATTGTCACGGAGTTTGAGCCTATCACCTCAAAATGCAGGTCGGGATACACCTTGACAGAGGTATCCTCGTCTATGCCTATGCCCAGCACATCGGGATTTTCCGCCACGCCGCATATCAGCCTGCCAAACCTGCCCCGCTGGTCGAAATGCTGGTCAATAATAACCCCGCCTATGAGTCCCAGACCGGGCGCCATTTTTAACGTGCATTTTCTTGCGGGCTCATTGTCGTTGCCCTGGACTATCATTGTGGAGCTCATCGCGGAGGCGCCCGCGCTGGTTCCCATAATGAGCCCTCCTGAAAAATATACGGCTTTTATCAGGTCGCAGGCCGTTGTTCCGCCCAGTATGCTGGTTATCCTGAGCTGATCTCCTCCGGTCATAAATATCGCGTTTGAGTTTCTGATTTTTTCGCAATAGCTCTCTTTGTTCGCATCTTCTCTGGTGTTTATGTTCAGTATTTGTATGTTTTTTATTCCAAGGGCTTTAAAGGTCTCCCGGTATTTTTCACCCGCGCTCCGGGGATTTTCTGTTGCTGTGGTCAAAACAGTCAATACCCCGGACTGCTCCAGAAGCAAAGATGCCTGTCCCAGCACTTCACTCCTGCCTGTCCTGTCCTCACCTCCGCCGATTATAATCAGATAGCCGTTTTTGTTCTCGTCCACCGCGCTTTTCCTCCCGGAGTTATTTTGCCGCACTGTTGTCCAACATAAGCTTTCCCTTACTCAGCAGCTTTATAATTTTGAAATTTTTGTCTGCAATCAGAATATCCGCGTCCGCCCCTTCGGCTATCGCCCCCTTTTGGGGAAACAGCTTCAAAACCTTCGCCACATTTTCCGTGACGAGGCGAAAGGCCTCCCGCGCATCCAGAACCGACCTGTTTATGGTTTCCACAATATCCCGGTACAGAGCCTCTATTTCCCCCGCTTTCCCTCCCGGCGCGCTGCCGTTTGCATCTGAGCTGACAGTCACACGGCTCAGGTCAATATTCTCCCTCTTCAATATATCCAGCGCCTCCCAAACCGGAAGACCTGCCTTCTCTCCCGCGGTAAGGTCTATATACCCACCCCTTATGCAGTATTTAACAGCCTGCTCGAGAAGAGCCTTACAACGGTTCACATGGGTGGGCACAAACATTTCTAGCGGTAAATCTGAGCACTCCAGCATATCGCCCAGCAGTCTGAGTCCGTCCTTTCCGTCGCCCACATGTATATGCAGCACCCCCGCCTTGCCACCCAACAGCCCTCCCAGATGGGTACGGGACGCAAGATTTAAAAGCTGCCGGATGTCAGGCTGTGATGAGCGGTGATCGGCTATTGCCGTCTTTACGCCTATTACCTTGTCAATGAACACCAGGTCCCTTTCAATGCTGCCTGTCAGAGTCACCGCCGGTATCAGATAGCTGCCGGAATACAGGTAAGCCGTCAGCCCCAGGTCCTCCAGCGCCTTTGCCTTTGCATACAGGCTCTCAAGGCCCCGCGTGCAGCCGTCAGCCCCCAGTATCCCCACAACAGTAGTAACACCGGCCGAGACTATCCGGTCAATGGCGATTTCCTCTAATCTGCTGGAGAAGCCTTCCTCTCCGCCCCCGCCCAGAATGTGCAGGTGCTGATCTATCAGGCCGGGATAAACATTTAGGCCCTCGCAGTCAATTATATTGTCCGTATAATCCATTTCACCGGGGGGCATGATTTTACAGATCTTGCCGCCCCCAATTAATACATCCCTGCCGCCGTCCCGGTCGCAGGGCGATTGTTTTACATTTTTAAGAAGCGTCAGCATATTATCCTTCCAATACGGATTACCAATTCATTTTTTGATATTTCATAAAAAACTATACTCTTTTTCTGACACGTATTAAAAGTAAAAGCTGTGCATAAAAAAGCCGGTATATTTGAAAATATATACCGACAGCATTGAGCTTTATTTATTTTAACGCAAAAAGGTTTTACTCCTTTTGCTTTGGGAGGTTTTTATGAAGCATGTTATCGCACTGGCAGCCAAGTTTATTCTGATTGCCGTTATTCTCGAAATAGTTTTGAACATTATGACCGCTCTCAGCTTCTGGCAGATACTGATGATATCTCTTGCGGTCACAGTCGCGTCCTATATTATCGGAGACCTGATAGTACTGCCTGCCTTCGGAAATATGATAGCGTCCATTACCGACATAGGCCTGGCCCTGATTATAATCCATCTTTTCAACTGGTCCGGCTATGGAGTTATAGACCTTGTGGACTGTGTTGTGGCCGCGGTGGTCACAGGCATCGGAGAGCTTCTCTTCCACAGCTTCATTCACGCCTTTCTCTTCCCCGCGCGAAGATATGACTCGTAATTTATCCGCGGTATTTCCACGTCATCCCATTGGGGACGGGCTATGAGAAGCGACCAAAACAGTCCCGAACTATTGCTTAATTTCCACTGAGCAAATCCTTTCGCATTATTCATTTGATTGACTGAATGAATCGAATTGCGGGTATTAATTTATACTCGACTTTTCATAGCTGGCCTGTATTGCTTCACAGGGCTTTTATATTATACAGTGTCTGTGCTTCTACTGGGCTTCCCTGACCTTTATATTCGGGTTTTTATGTTTGATAAACTCAATAAACTCCGGAACGGGGCAGGACTTAAAGCCGTTTTTCCAGAGCCTTAAGTATAGGCCCCTGTTCAGGCGAAGGGCCAGATAGTCACCGGTTTTCACAAGCTCTGTGAACATATCATATGAAAACCGGGATTTTGACCCGCCGTCCTGAAAGGTCACCTCATCGGAAAACCGTATGACCCTTTCCCATTCATCGGCTCCCTGGAACTTTGCCATTTTCCGAAATTCCCTCAGTCCCGCAAACCTGGTCATGAAAAAGACGGAAAAGATGCTGATTAATGCGAGGAGAAAAAAGCAGGCGGCAACCACATATTCCCCGTCCGTAAAGCCCTTTAATGACAGGTAAAGGGCTATAACCGAAAAACCTACCCATATAAAATTAGTCGAAATCCGTTTCTTCCCTCTCTCGGGAATGGGATGCTTTACCCAGTCCAGATATACATCCCTGGTCATCTTATACCTGTTTTCAATAGATGCTCTCATATCTGTCTCCGTTTACTTTCTCAGTCCTGCATATGGCGCACTCTGAATGATGTTCCCGCCTTTTCGGCTATTTCACGGCATTTTTCGATTTCCTCTCCCGGTATCACGTCCACCACGCTCAGGGTTACCTGGGGAATATACTTCAGGCATTCTATGGCAAAATCTATTATGGCCTGATGGGCTTTTTCACCGAATTCAGAGGAACACAGTTCCTGATAGGATCTGGGATTGCTTGCGTTCAGGCTTATGGAAATGTGGTCCACGAGACCTTCAAGCTCCCGGGCTACCTTTCTGCCCCATATCAGATCCGCCTGCCCGTTTGTGTTGACCCTCACCTTTTTATTGATCTTTTTAAGATGCCTTGCCACCTCAATAAGATCTGGCAGCCTTATCATAGGCTCACCAAAACCGCAGAATACCACTTCTTCATATTTATCGGCAGTTCCAATTTCATCGATTATCTCTTCCACCTCTGGCTCCCTGTCCAGCCACAGGTCATATTCAAAGGTTTTTGACTCGGTCCTTATACAAAAGGAGCAGGTGTTTGTACACCTGTTTGTCATGTTTATATACAGGGTTCCGTCTATTTCGTAAGTAATCATTTTCTCATCCTTCAACTATATGTTATCTTCGGCATGTCCCCGTCTGACCTACCAATAATGATGATGGCATCGCCGCCGGTTGCCAGCGTAGCGGCGAGGCGGCGCGCCATAAAAGTATAATAGTCGCAGCGCGACTATTATACCATATTGTTCTGCAATATTGAATACATGTTTGGTTTTGCTTTAATGACATTTTCTGCGGTTGTCAAACATATGGTCCATTTTTTTAGGAAGTCTGTCAATGGTAAGTAGTAGTAGCGCTGTGGGAAGCGTTGAAAA
>JGI24712J26585_10001658_pt1 | contig 18906 bp, 19 predicted proteins | sample BioPla3DNA2_FD_26585 | JGI IMG/M metagenome (IMG submission 26585) | reverse complement strand
GAAAACCATATAAGGTCGTCTCCCGCCATTGCTTGATCATCAGCGTATATGATATCCGTCAACTTTCACATGGTACGTCGATCCTGCAAATATCCATCGCTCTGCCTGTTTCGTCATCAATATCGACAACTACGCCCTGGAATCTTACGTCTGTATCGCAGACTTCGAACTTGTTCGGTGTGCCGTATAAAAATTTAGGCATCACAGATTCGGCTGTCATCCCGATTATGCCTCCGTGACCCCCTGTCATGCCAGCGTCTGATATGAATGCCGTGCCTCCCTGGAGAACCTGCTCGTCCGATGTCTGCACATGCGTGTGAGTTCCCGCAAGGGCAGATATCTTTCCATCCAGCCAACAGGCAAGGGCCTTTTTTTCTGAAGATGCTTCAGCGTGGAAATCAACAAAGATGGCACTTGTATTCAATTTTTCGATCAGCTTTTCGGCTGTCCGGAAAGGGCAGTCAAGGGGCGGCATGAAAGTTCGTCCCTGAAGGGATATCACCGCAAGCTTCCTGCCGTTTTTTTCAAACACTCCGCAGCCGCGGCCAGGAGTCCCCTCCGGGTGGTTGGCGGGCCTGAGTATCCTCTTTTCGCTGTCCAGAAAGGGCAGGATATCTTTTTTGTCCCAGACATGGTTGCCGCTTGTCAGGATATCTATCCCCATTGAGAAAAGTTCGTTCATCACGGTCTCGGTAAGGCCGAAACCGGCAGCGCTGTTCTCTCCGTTGGCGATGATAAAGTCAAAATTACCGAATTCGTCGCGCAGAGAAGGCAAAACCCGGGGGACAGCTTTCCGCCCGGGCTTTCCCATTATGTCTCCAATAAAAAGGATCCGCATCTGCTTCACCTACTTGGCATACTCGACAGCTCTTGTCTCTTTAAGCAGCGTTACCTTGATCTGACCTGGATATCTCATCTCTTCCTCGATCTTACGGGCTATGTCATATGCAAGTTTCTGCATGGCACCGTCGTCTGTTACGGAGGGAGATACCGCAACACGGACTTCGCGTCCTGCCTGGATGGCAAAAGCCTTGCTCACTCCGCTGAATGACTTGGCGACCTCTTCCAGTTTCTCGAGCCTCTTCACATAAGCATCGAGACTCTCCCTGCGTGCTCCGGGCCGTGAGGCGCTTACCGCATCGGCTGCAGCAATGAGTACCGCATAGATGGTCTGCGGTTCCTCATCCTCGTGGTGAGCCGCTATCGCATTAACGATATCGGGGGCCTCACCGTATCTTTTTGCAAGATCGGCACCTATCTTTGCATGAGGTCCTTCCACCTGATGATCGACGGCCTTCCCGATATCGTGCAGCAGTCCCGCTCTTCTGGCCTTAAGCTCATCCAGTCCCATTTCTGCCGCCATTATGCCTGCAAGGTGGGCCACTTCAAGGCTGTGAGCCAGTGCGTTCTGTCCATAGCTGGTACGGTATCTTAGCTGACCGATGATCTTGCTGAGTTCGATATGCATGTTTTTGATGCCGGTCTCAAGCAATGCCTGTTCTGCAGTCTCAAGGATCTGGATCTGTACATCCTTTTCTGCCCTTTCGATAATTTCCTCTATACGGGCAGGATGGATGCGTCCGTCAACGACGAGTCTCTCAAGCGAAAGTCTTGCCACTTCCCGGCGCACAGGGTCAAAACTGCTCAATGTGACGGCCTCGGGGGTATCGTCAACTATCAGGTCCACGCCCGTAAGGGTCTCAAAGGTCCTGATGTTGCGGCCCTCTCTGCCGATGATGCGGCCCTTCATCTCGTCGGAAGGAAGATTTACAACGCTGACCACTGCGTCAGACGTAAATTCAACACTGCAGCGCTGGACTGCGGTTGCAATAATTTCCTGAGCTTTGCGATCTGCTTCACGCTTTGCACGTTCTTCCAGTTCTTTAAGCCTGAGACCTATCAGATGATTCGCTTCGGACTCGACTTCGGTCAGCAGGAGGTCCCTGGCCTGTTCGCGTGTAAGCTGCGCTATCTGTTCGAGATTGGAGATCAGTTCCTGTTCCTTTGCGGAGAGCTGGTTGAGTTTTTCCTGCACCTGTTCATGTTTCTGGACCAGTTCTTCTTCTTTTCGGCTGATGCTTTCGATCTTCCTGTCAAGATTTTCTTCTTTCTGTTCGAGACGTCTCTCGGAACGCTGCAGTTCGTTTCTGCGCTCCTTGGTGTCCCTGTCGAGCTCCTGCCTTAATCTGTGGATCTCTTCCTTTCCTTCTGAAACGATGTCCCGCTTCATCTGTTCGGCCTTTTTGACTGCTTCGGAGATGATCCTCTCCGATTCGGAAAGAGCTCCCTTGAATTTCTTTGCTGCTGCGTTTTTCTGGTACATAAATCCTATCAGGACTCCGACAGCGAGTCCTGCGATCACACTCAAAATTACTGTCAATGTCATTATCTATCACCTCAGTTTCGATTGTCATGGTCCGGTTTGTTCAAAAGATGCAAATCAGTTACATTCTATTCAGATCGATGATCATATTACCTGTTGCTTTTTTCACGCCGATGGGTTGTATTTTACAGAATAAAACCTAACTTCACAAGTGGTAGTTATTATGTACGTCAAGCTTTAATAGAGACGATAGATCCCCTGTTGAGATAATTATCAAGTTTATCTTTGAATGCCCTTTCGTTTAAGAGCGCCTTTTCGTCCGAGACGAGCGACCTTGCGTCCTCGCTCGCCCTCTCCAACAGTACGCTGTCTCTGTAAATATCCGCTGTTCTGAACTCTGAAGCGCCGTGCTGCTCATAACCGCTGATCTTCCCTGGTCCCCTTAAGAGGTGATCCGCCTCCGCGATCCTGAACCCATCATCTGTCGCAAGCAATATCTTCAGCCTGTCAGCGGCTTCCTCCTCTATCTTATCCACCAGCAGCAGACATACCCCTCTCCGGCTGCCTCTTCCCACTCTTCCTCTGATCTGGTGCAGCTGGGAAAGACCGTATCTTTCGGGAGATTCTATTACCACGACAGAAGCTTCCGGAACATCCACCCCGACTTCCAGGACAGTAGTGCCCACAAGCACTTTTATCTCTCCCGCTCTGAACTTTTCCAGCTCACGACTCTTCTGTTCGCTGTCCATTTTTCCGTGTATGAAGCCGATCCCCAGCGGGCAGAGATGCTTTTTCAGAAATTTATATCTCTTTTCCACAGATGCGATATTATTCTCCCCGTCTTCTTCTACTCTGGGGCAGATCCAGTACGTCCTGCCTCCCGCAGCGGATTCATCGATCATAAACTGCAGCAGGTCCCTTATCTTTGTAAGATCTATCAGCCTTGTCTCGATCTTTTGTCTTCCTTTCGGTCTTTCCCTTATGACCGAAATATCCATGTCGCCGAACAGGCATGCCGATATCGTCCTCGGTATGGGAGTGGCCGACATCATCAGCAGGTGCGGGGTCTTTCCCCTGCTGAGCATCTCTCCTCTCTGCATCACGCCAAAACGTTGCTGTTCATCGATGATGACGGTCCCAAGACGTGAAAATTCCACCCCGTCCTGGATCATCGCATGTGTTCCCACTACGACTTTGATCCTGCCCTCGCGTATCGAATCGATGATACGACTCTTCTCGGATCTGTTCAGTCCTCCCTTCAGCAACGCGCACTTTATGCCTGTTTTGGAAAGGAACTTCTGCGCCTGTACATAAAGCTGTTCGGCAAGGACTTCAGTGGGGGCCATTATCGCCGTCTGGATACCTGCATCAGCTCCGGCTGCGGCGAGTGCAAGTGAAATGACGGTCTTCCCCGATCCGACATCACCCTGCAGCAGGCGCGACATCGGGTGCCCGTTTTTTGTATCTTCAAATATCCGGGAAATAACTTGTCTCTGTGAGGGTGTGAGTTCAAACGGCAGAGAAGACATAAAAGCAGAGAAATAGGGCCCTTCGGCGGTCAATCTTGCCGCTCTTCCGTATCTTTTGAGCCTCTCTTTTCTTAATACAAGAGCTGTCTGCAAAAACAGGAATTCCTCATACGCCAGCCTGTCGCGGCAATATTTCCAGTGCGATTCGGACTCGGGCCTGTGCATCCCGCGCAGGGCTTCCCTTATGTCCGGAAGCCCTCTTTTTTCGATTATGCTCTGAGGAAGATATTCTTTCACAAGCGGGAGATAATTTTCGAGGATGCTGTCGATGAATTTCCTGAGCCATCTTTCAGGCAGCCCCGCGGTCAGCGGATATACGGGAACTATTCCCGTAAAGCCGGCGATGCCTGATGCGTCTTTGACGATTTCAAATTCAGGGTTTGAAAATTCTATCCTTCCTTCGCAAAAAGAAGGGAGCCCGAATAGAGCAACGGACGTCCCCTCTGTAAGGATACTGCCAAGGCCTTTTCTGTTGAACCATATTACGGAGAGGGTCCCCGTCCCGTCTTCCGCCTCGCATGAACAGACCTGTATGCCTGTCCTGAAACTCCTTCTGCAGCTCACCGTTCCGATCTTTACGATGACGACAGAGTTCCGGCCGGGGCGCAATTCAGCAATTTTGCAGATCTCCCTTCTGTCCGCATACCGTCTGGGGAAAAACCACAAAACATCGTTTGCCGTCCGGATGCCAAGTTTTTTCAGAAGGGCGGCCCTGCGGGGACCGATCCCCCTTATGTTTATAACAGGATCATTGATGTCGGCAGTCACAGAACTTTCAGTTATTGTCCTCTCCGACACGTTCGGGGTCCATTATCTGCTTTGGATCGACCCCAAGCATCGCGTAGGCTGTCTCAAGGTCCCCTCTGTTTGCTGATGACGCGGTCTCCGCCTCCTTCTGATCATCAAGGAAGGGAATGTCTTCAAGGATGGAGTTTACCGCAGCGGTCAGAGGAGAAGAATTGATGCTCTGGTTAAGCATATTGTCGAACTTTGCGAGCAGTCCCCTGAACTCCTGCTCATAGAGGTTCCTTACGTTCCTTATCTGGGATACACCATCGCGGAGACGTTCAGCTTCCTGGGCCGCATCTTTGCATATCATGTCGGCCTTTTCCTTAGCCTCAGCGATAATCTTTGATGCCTGTTCCTGCGCGCTCCTGACCTTTTCGTCCGCGCTTTTCTGTGCCATAAGGAGCGCTTCATGAAGTACGTCCTTCATTTTCTCATACTCCCTGAGGCTCTCCTCTTTTGCATGAAGCTCCCGCTCCAGATCTTTTGTCATCTGTGCATACGTCTGAAGGGTCTCCGCTACGTTGTCAAGGAATTCATCTACCTCTGCCGGATCGTAGCCTCTCATGCTTTTTTTGAAAGACTGATTGACCACGTCAAGAGATGTCAGAAGTTCGACCATATAATCCACCGTCCTTTTTTGCTTTTAATAGTTCATAATCAACTTGATCATATAATTGCCGCAGATGGTGCCATGGATAAATTATACAGTCTTGCCGGTCAGGTACGGAATGAGACAGCCTGAAAACATCAATTCGCAGATCTCTTGCCGAATATTCCGGTACCTACTCTTACGATAGTGCTTCCCTCTTCTACCGCGATCTCATAGTCACCGCTCATTCCCATGGACAGTTCACGAAGCGGAAGACCGGATCCGGATGCCAGGCCGTCCCTTAAAAGGCGAAGGCCCTCGAACGCGCCTCTTATCTCTCTTTCTTCTTCTGTGTTCGGGCCTATCGTCATAAGCCCTTCCACGGAAAGGCGAGGACAATACTGCATCACCCTCTCCAGAAGGCTTGCGGCCTCCTGTGGCGCAACTCCGCTTTTCGTAAGCTCTCCCGACATATTTATCTCAAGGTAGACAGGGAATCCCGATGAGTCCGTCTCTGCAAGGATCCTGTCAAGCATCCTCGCAATGTCGAGTGAGTCGACGGTCTCTATGAGATCGAAGATCTCAAGCGCTTTTCTGGCCTTATTCCTCTGGAGGTGTCCGATAAGGTGCCAAGGCGTACTGATTTCCGAACGGCATTTTGACCTTTTTTCTGATGCCTCCTGTACCCTGTTTTCTCCGATAATATCCAATTTGGGGGCGGCAGACAAAATGTACTCAACAGGGTGAGTTTTCGTTACGCCCATCAGCTTTATCTCAGACGGGTCACGCCCGCNCCTTTTTGCTGCCGATCTTATTTTTTCACGGATATCAATTATGTTTTGATCGATATGATCTACCAAAGCCGGATCCTCCCCTCACGAGCAGCAGATGCGTTCTCTACTACGGCATCTCCTACAGAGACCCCTTCAGTTACTATGAACATATTGTTGTCAACACTTTTACCTTTTACGGGAACAAATACTACCCTCGAACCTCTGACCATATAGACACCCTGTTCTCCGTCCCGTTTCAGGACTGAAGTCTGCGGTACGATAGCTCCCTCTGTCCTGCCTGCTTCCACCGTAAGCGTATATTTTCTTGAAAGGACGGCTTCAGGCTGGAACCAGGGCAGAGTAAGATAGAGTTTGGTCCTGTTCCCTGCTTTCGTGCTTACCCTTATCTCTGCCACAGAAACTGTGTCTACTCCGTCCATTTTTACTCTGAGTTTATTGCTTTTTATCTGCTCGTCCATATTGCCGACTGTCTGAGTATACCCCATGAATCTAAGTTCCTGAGGCTGTTCGATCAGCTTCCCTACCGGCTGGCCCTTTCCAACGAGCAGACCGTCCTTTAAACGGTTCAGCGGACTCGGTTCGGGCAGAGGCTGAAAGCCCGGCCAAAGCTCAGAGTAGCGCCAGCTTTGCTCCATCCCGTCAAGTGCCGCGAGAAAGTATCCCTGCTGATATGCTTTGACCTCTGAGACCCGGTTGCCCGACGATATCCTCGCAACTACAGTTCCTCTAGCGACTCTCACCGGTCCGGTGCCCTGTGGATATGTCACTATTCCCTCGGCAGGGGCCCGGACAGCGACCTCTTTCCACAAAAGTATCCCGCTGATCCTTGCCAATTCAACGTCGATCCCCGGTACTGCCCAGGTAATCTCAGGATGGAGATACTCATATCTGTCAAAATAGAGTTTGAACGCCCATATCCATAGAACGATAACGAGAACGACCATGAGCCAGTACATCGGCCTGAATCGTCTTGGTCCCTCCGGTTCAAAACGCCTTACCATCTATAAAGACCTTCTGTCATTCCACAAAAAGCGAAGGGATCTCCCCGAGGTCGTCCATTACATGCCATGCACCGGCTTCCGTCAGTGCCTTTCCGTTAAAATTCCCTGTCGTCATCCCTATGCCTCTGCATCCCGCAGCCACAGTCGTCATCATGTCTATGTCCGTATCCCCCACATAGAATCCTTCCAAAGGAGACACTCCAAGCAGCCCAAAACCTTTGAGAAGCGGATCGGGTTCCGGTTTGGCCCGCTCAACATCCTCCAGTCCGACGACAACATCAAGCATCGGCGAAAGCCCCATATATTCGACAGGTCTTCTTGCATAGCGGCGGTTCGATACTACCCCGACCTTGATCCCCATCGACCGCAGTTTTTCCAGTGTACTCCTGGTGTTCGGGAAAAATCTCAGTCTCGCCTGCTCCTCTTCCCTGTAATTGGCGCGGTAGAAGTCCACCCACTCCTGGCGGAAATCACCCCAGAACATCCGCCAGCTGTCCTCGATCGTCAGTCCTATCGCGGACAGGACTTCTTCCCTCGATATCTCTTTAAAACCGAGACGGTTTGCGAGCAGGTTTGTGCAATGGTGTATAGCGTAGCTGCTGTCGACCAGAGTCATGTCAAAGTCAAAAAGAACAGCCTTGATCTTCCTGTTATATTTCATTGATCCCTTACCCCCAGAACAAAACCTTTAAGGTAATCTGTTTCAGGTACAGAAGAAAGTGCCGGATGGTCAATAGGCTGATGGATCTCAAGTGCGATGCGGCACGATACACAGGCATCCCTCGCCGCATCGTTGAGCACCGAAAGCAGCATTTCTCTCGAAAAGGCATGGCTGCACGAGAGAAAGACCATATGCCCACCATCCTTTATCCTGTTAAAACCTCTTACGGCAAGCTCCTTATATCCTCTGCGCGCAGATTCGACCTGTCCCTTGGCGGGAGAAAAGGGAGGGGGATCCATTATGACCAGATCGAATCTCTCTCTGTCGCTGTCCATCTTTCTCATTATGTCAAATGCGTTTCCGCATTTCCATTTCATCTTTCTGGGCAACCCGTTTATCTCAAGGTTCTTTTGCGCGATATCGATCGCCTGCTGGGACTGTTCGACCGCTACTACTTCAGAAGCTCCTGCGGCAAGCGCATGCAGTCCGAAGTGCCCCTGATAACTGAAGCAGTCCAGCACCCTTGCTCCCTTGAAAAGTGGGGAGATCATATCGGGGACTCCCCTGACATCCAGATAAGCCCCCGTCTTCTGCCCTTTTTCGATATCTACCAGTTCGTATACAGATCCCATTTTTATTTTAATGGGCTCTTTGGGCATCTCTCCGAAAAGAAGTTTGACCTCTTTCGGCATGCCCTCTTTTTCAAGGTGTTTCGTCTCGTTGCGCAGGACTATAGCCGACAGTTTACGGACCTTCCTGAATACGGCCGCGACTTTGTCGATATGCCTGTACCATCCCGCCGCGGAAACCTGAAGTGAAAGGACATCACCGTAAAGGTCTGCGATGATCCCCGGCAGTCCGTCTGCTTCTCCGTGTACCCATCTGAAAGCTTCCTCTCCCGGGCACCATAGTTTCCGCCAGTTCAGGGCAGAGGTCAGTCTCTCCCTCAAGAGCCCCATCTGATCAGGTTCTTTTGTCCCATACGTCAGTACCCGTATCGAGAGGGCGCTGTCGCTCCAGAGTCCCCAGCCTTTGATAACGCCGGACATATCGGTGAAGGCCACAAGGTCTCCCTGAGCGCACTGTGGGATCTGCCTCAGGTTGCCCCTGAATATCCATGGATGCATCGCCCTTGCTCTTTCGAGTCCTGATTCATCAAGGACGGCCCTTCTTGCAAGTCTTTTTTCTGAAGGCACTAAGCTTTACTCCTCTCGATGCTGGCAAAAGCATCATGGTTGTGTATGCTTTCGTGGCTCGTGACAGAGACACTGTACCACGTTATCCTATGGTCATTCTCCATCGCTATCGCGAGCTCGCGGACAGAATCCTCCACAAAGCGCGGGTTGGCGTAGGCTCTTTCTGTCACAGCCTTCTCGTCTTCCCGCTTCAGTATACTGTATACCGGTGCGGAGGCACATTTGTCCGCTATCTCCGCCAGCTCTTCGATCCACACAAAAGTTTTCATCCTTGCTGCTATCCTTGCGTGGGCCCTCTGGTTATGCGCTCCGTTGTCCGAGATCTCTTTCGAACAGGGACACAAGGTCTGGATAGGGGCAGTCAGTTCGGTTATAAGGTCAAACTTGTTTTCTTTGAGTTCCGCAATAAAGCGCACATCGTATCTCATCCGGCCGAGCGCTCCACTCACCGGGGCCTTTTTGGTTATGAAATAAGGAAATTCAAAATCGGCATGGGCTTCGTCCGCATCAAGACGTCTCTGAAGCATTTTGAGTAGGTTCTCCATATTATGGAACGTAACCTGATCTTCCTGCTCCCCAAGCACCTCGATAAAACGGCTCATGTGCGTGCCTCTGTAGTCACGCGGCAAGAATACGGACAGGCTTACATTGGCAACGGTCTCCTGTGTCCCGTTCATACGGTCAAGGACCTGGATAGGCCATGAGAGGCCGCTTATCCCGACTTTATCTATTGCCACATTCCTCTTGTCATGTTCGCTCTGAACGTCGCGCACCTCTAGACATCCTCCCTGCGGCATATTACGGAGGAACTCTCCGTCTCCCATACCCTTACCTCGTAAAGTTCACAGTTGTCCCTTTTAAGCGGCATGTCAAGCGTCCTGAATATCCACTGGGCGATATATTCCGCAGTCGGCTGCGGCAGGACATCGTTGATATACGCGTGGTCAAGTTTGGAGAGCACGAGATCCGAAACATATTTTTTCAGCTCAACAAAATCGAATACCATTCCCTCATCATCCGGCACACCTTTAAGTACAACGGCAAGCCTGTATGTGTGCCCGTGAAGGGTCTCGCATTTCCCGTGATAGTTTACAAGATTATGAGCCGCATCAAATTTGAATTCCCTGCATAGAAACATCGGGTATACACCTCGCAGACAGTGGGCGTTCTTATATTCTGATAGATTGTACCACTGCTTTAATAGATGATATACTCTACCAAATGAAAAGGGGGCATTACAAGTGAAATTGACCGGTATTTTCGCACCTGTCCCGACACCTTTCAAGTCGGACGGATCGCTTGACACAGAGGCGTGGAGGATCAACTTAAGGATATGGAAAGAGTCTGATCTGGATGGGATCGTGATATGCGGATCGAACGGTGAAATGCCATTTGTGACGCTTGATGAGCGCGTCATTCTGACTGAGATAGCCGCAGAAGAATCACAGGGTAAACTTCACTTGATGTCAGGAGCACATTTTCCATCGACACGCGAAACCATCGATTGCGCAAAAGCACTGGCATCGGCCGGAGCAGACTCCCTCCTTCTGCTGCCTCCCCACTACTTCAAAGGAAATCAGGCCGCGATACTCAACTACTTCAATGAAGTAGCCGATAATTCGCCTGTACCTATATTTCTTTACAACATGCCGGCTAACACCGGTGTGGACGTTGAAACTGAGACGCTGATCGCAGCCTCCAGGCATCCCAATATCAAAGGGATAAAAGACACTTCGGGGAATATGACCAAACTGGGATACCTTGCCGCGTCGGCATCTGAAGATTTCGCGGTCTTCGGAGGGACAGGGAACTGGTTCCTTGCCGCCCTTGCGATGGGCGCCTGCGGCGGGACCATGGCTGCTTCGATACTTTACCCCAACACATGCAGGAAGATATACACATCTTTTTATGAGAACAACATGAAAGAGGCAATGGATCTCCAGGCAAGGCTGCTTCCCGTAAGCGACGCCCTGACGCGCCGGTTCGGAGTTCCCGGGCTGAAGACCGCGCTTGACAGCAAGGGCATGAAAGGCGGGCCCTGCAGATCACCGTTGCTTCCGGTATCTGAAGAGGTCAGAAAAGAGATAATGTCGATACTCGACCGCTCCGGTCTCGACCAATACGAGACCTGGAGAGGATAATTTTATTTGACAGGAGGTCCCGAAATGGAAGATAAAAAAATTCTCACCCTGCTTCTGGGAAGCCCCAGGATCGGAGGCAATACGGAAAAAATTGCAGACGCCCTGGCGGAGGGAGCTGCTGAAAAAGGCTATGAGGCAAGAAAAGTCCACCTTGCCGCTCTTACACTCAAAGGGTGTCTGGACTGCAGAAAATGCTGGAGCACCGGGAAACCGTGCATACAAAACGACGACATGGATCAGGTCTACCCTGAGATAGAAGATGCCTCAGTGATCGCTTTCGTCTCTCCGCTATATTTCTACTCCTGGTCGTCACAGATCAAGCCTGTATGGGACAGGCTGCTGCCTTACTACATGCCCGGGGCTCTCCGTACAACTCCTTCCAAAAAAGCAATACTTCTGGCCGCTGCCGGCGATACGGAAGAGCGTGTTTTTGACGGAATGCGTGCTTCGTTCAAGCTCGCAACTAATTTTCTGGGATGGGAAGTGTTAGGGGAGATCTGCGCACCTGACATTTACTCAAGGGGAGATATCGAAGCAAAAGGGGTCAGCTATATCAAAATGGCCCAAGACCTCGGCCTCACTCTTTAGCGCATATATTTAACACGACCAATTAAAAACTGGTCAGAATTGAGACCTTTATGTCTCGATTCTGACCAGTTTTTTACGATATTCTTATGAACTTACTGTATATTTCTATGTGCCTGTTCGCGATCTCTTCCACACTAAATTTGTACGCAACTCTATCCATTCCTGTTTTTGCAATTCGCACTCTGTAATCCTCATCTTCCAGAAGAATTTTAAGTTTATCCGCTATATCTTTACAAGAATCGACCTCAACAAGGCAACCATTGATACCATCTTCGATTATGTCTATCGGTCCTCCTGCTTTGGTCGCAACAGAAGCCAACCCAGATGCCATAGCCTCTATCAATACTATCCCAAATGGTTCCGGTTCCTTTGAAGGAAGGACAAAAATATCAGATGCCCACAAGTAAGGACGGATATCTTGAACAAAACCGGGCATGATCACCTTTTTTTCTATCCCTAAAGATCTTATCAGGCCACAAAGCTTATTTTTTTCTTCCCCATCACCCAAAAGCAGTAATTTTACGTTCTGCTGAGAATCATCTAATAAAAGTTTACAGGCTTTGATAAGGTTGTCGAAACCTTTCCAGTCTACAAATCTGCCGGCTCCGAGAATAATTTTTTCATCCGGCAGGATACCCAGTTTATTCCTGGTATTCTCCGCCTCGATACTGTCGAATAAATACAATTTTGAATCTACGGGGTTAAAAATGGTAGTGATCTTATTGGCAGGAAAGTCAAGTCCCTCCATATGTGACCTGACGGACTCGGAACAAGTCAATAAGAAAGCAGCATCTTTATGATAGTGTGCCTTTGGAAATTTATCAACAGTCTGTACTACAGGGATACCGGCACGTTTACCCCAATATCCTGCTATTCTTGCCGCAGATGAAAGTCTTGTGTGAATGACATCCGGAGAAAAATCTGCAATAATTTTTCGAAATTTAGTGCCTGTTTGGGGCAGCCAGGAGACTGGTATGTCAAAAATCTCAAAAGGTAAATTTTCCTCTTTCAACCTTCCCGCCAGTGTTCCTCCGCTTTTACAAACAACATAATTCTGAATTTGCTTTCGGCTGAGTTCTTTGATCAACTGGATCCAAGTCTCACCCCATGCGAGACGATTCTCGTCAACATAATGCAGGATCTTCACTTTTATCACCCTTATCTGAATTTTGATCAGATTCTGGCATTACGATCAACAATCCCCAACAAGCCCAAAAAATAACACTTATATCCCTTCTTGCCTCAAAAACATCTCCATTTGTCCCATAGATCGCCATAGAAACCATTAATATAAAACAAACAAGGTGCCANGGGATGTCGCCNGAATTNATNACATCATGCCTCAGTCCTGACCATGACTTTTTCGTTGAAAGGACAAAAGCGATCAAAAATAACAACAGGGCAGGTATCCCGCCGGCATAAAGAATTGAAATGTACATATTATGTGGCTGAACGAACATTTCAGGACCTCTGAATTGGACCTTCTCATTTAAGTATTTATAATTATTGCGGAAACTCTCCTCAAATGTTGCCCAGCCATTACCTGCAATTATATTATCAGAGGCAAGAATAATACCGGCCTTCCAAGTATAGATTCTAGAGTTCGTTAAAACTTCTGAGTTGTTTATAGATGTTATCTGATCAATTTCTCTTTTAAAGGAGCTAATATATCCCTTGCCATAAGAACAGAAAAAAAATGTTATTAATAACCCAAAAAGAATTAAAAATACGCCCAAAGCCTTAATTGACACTTTTTTTGACATCAATGCGTAATACATAAAGATCAAAACTTGAAAAAGAGCAGCTGACCATCCACCGGAAGAAAACGAGAAGAATATTAACAATAAACTTGTCATGCAAATAAAATATTTAACAAAATTATATTTTTCAAAATACCAAAAAGAATAACAGAAGAAAAAGGGCATTGTGAGCAACGAATATAGGGCTACCCCATTACCATTGTCCAATGATCCATTCCATCCCAAAATTTGAAAATTTGGTCTGAACATCACGTCAAAACAAAAGACAAGGTTAACTGCCAATACGGCGAGTCCAAAAATCTCTCTCTTTTTTGAGGTATCGATAAGTCTCATAGCGAGATATAGGCCGGTCAAAAATTCAAGGGGGATAGATGCCCCTTTGCCCCATACGTAAAAACTGTCGACATATGGGATATGCGCAAACATCGACCAGATCAAAAAAAGAACAAGAAAAATCATTATCCTTTTACTTTCCGATCCCAGATTCACAGACAGCGAGGAGTTGTATCTCAACTTCCCGTAGATAAGACTTGCCAGAGCAAATGTCCATCCTATATAGTGTGCTATCGGGCCAAATGCTGTGGTTGCAACTCCAACTGTATATGCCCAGAATGCAAAAGTTTCATAGTTCAGGAGAGCAAAGGGGCGCCCGGTTTCTGATATGCTGTTCATTCTATGCCGCCTTCGCAGACCATATTTTCAATAATTTCACAGATACTGTGTTCGATAAGAAGGTGGGCCTCCTGGATCCTCGGAGTTGAGGATGAGGGCACACTTATCACCAAATCGGTCATTTCTCTCATCTTGCCGCCGACCAAACCGGTCAGCCCTATCGTTGCCAATCCGTTCTCCCTGGCTGTGCTGACTGCATTTATTATGTTTAAACTGTTTCCACTTGTTGATATTGCAAGAAGTACATCGCCTTTCTTACCATGTGCTTCTACCTGCCTTGCAAAAACATGGCCAAAAGAATAGTCATTGGCGATTGCTGTAATCGCGGAAGAATTGCAGCTCAGGGCAACTGCATCAAGTGCCTTTCTGTCTTTCAAGTATCGACCGGATAATTCAGCTGCCATATGCTGCGCATCTGCTGCTGACCCTCCGTTGCCGCATATGATCAGCTTTCCTCCTGATCTGAATGTTTCTGTAATAAGTTCAGCCGCTTTGTATACTCTTTCATCTAATAGATCGAGTTTATCTATAAGTGCTTTATATTCAGCTAAATTTTTTATGAAAACCGTTTTTTTCTGCATTCGTTACATCCCCATATCATTGATTATCAAATCTGCAGCCTGATCGAGATCTTCGGCAATGTAAGTAGCAGATACCCCTTCTTTGATGCTTGTTCTTCCATAACCGGTCATCACCAATACCGATTTGATTTTGATGTTATCTGCAAGCTCCACATCGCTCTTTTTGTCTCCAATAACACAATCTATGTCCTCAAAACTTAATCCAAGTTCCGAACATGCATCGTGTACCATACCCAACCTGGGCTTTCTGCATCTGCACTCTTCTTCAGGTTTATGAGGACAGTAGTAGAACCTCGTTATCCGTATCCCTTCTTCGGAAAGTATAGCAGATAGCCTGTCATTGACTAAAAACATATCTGACTCTTTGAAATAACCTCGTCCGATCCCCGATTGATTTGTAAGCACAATAAATTTATATCCTGCTGAAGCAAGTTTTTTTAATCCCTCAATAACTCCCGGTAAAAGTGACACTTGATCAGGGTCATGAAGATAGTTTTTCTCTTCGATCAAGGTACCGTCACGGTCAAGGATAATATATTTATTTTTACTTATCTTCATCACAACCAATTTTATTGATAATTCCGGTTGTCGAAAAACCCTTTTCGAGCGGCACAATGATCACAGACTTCACAAATCCTGCCCCTACGACGTCCTCTTTTCGGTAATCCCCACCCTTGACCAAAACGTCAGGTCCTGTCAATTTTATTAATTCCTCCGGAGTATCCTGATCGAATAAAACGACCAGATCAACTGCCTCCATTGCTTCCAATAATTTGATCCTAGATTCCTGATCGTTTATCGGCCTGTCATTTCCTTTAAGTCTTTTGACAGATTCATCCGAGTTGAGTCCCACTATCAGATAATCGCCAAATCCTTTGGCTTTGGCCAGCAGTTTTACGTGACCGGCATGCAGTATATCAAAGCACCCGTTTGTGAAGACTATCTTTTTTCCCATTTCTTTTAATTTTTTACAAATTTCTTCGGCCTGCGTGAAATTTGCCGATTTTGTCCGCACTTTCCTGCTGTGCACATCTTTTTCAGTCGTCTGGCAAGTAACAGACTGATCTGCAAAATCCATCAGATCTTCTTTTTTTATGGGATAAGTTCCCAATTTGCCTACCACTATCTGAGAAGCAAGGTTAGCTATCCTTACGCTCTCGGAGATTTCTGCACCGCTTGTAAAAAAGGCTGCCACAGCAGATATCATCGTATCTCCGGCACCTGATACATCATAGACCTCTACCGCAGATGCTCTTTCATGTTCGACCGAACTTTTGCTTATTAACGAGACCCCCATTTCAGAACGTGTTACAAGGATATTGTCGATTTCATATTTTGAAATAACAGCCTTAGCATTTTTTTCAATTTCATCATCTTCATTGACTACAAAATTTCCAGCTGCGGAACTTAATTCCTTAATATTCGGAGTTATCAAAAAAGCGCCGCTGTAGCTGTTCCAATTATTTTTTTTCGGATCTATAAAAACAGGGATATTGTTTTCCCTGCATATTTTGATCGATCTGACGCATAGCTCATCGGAGCAAAAACCTTTTGCATAATCTGATATTAAAAGACAGCTTATTCTCTCTTTTTGGATCATCTTAATTAAGTTTGTTTCAATGTTCCCGATCTCTTTCTCTGATGGGCTCACAATTATGTCATTGTCTAACCTTAACATCTGCTGCCTTTTATCACCTATTATTCTGGTTTTAAGAGTAGTATTGCCAAGGTTGTATAAATAAGAAGTATCTACTCCCATGTCGTCAAAGATATCTTTCAATTTTTTCCCGTAAATGTCTGTACCTAATCTTCCTAACGCACAAACACTTATGCCAAGCCCCACCAAATTGGCTATAACGTTCCCTGCTCCACCCGGCACAAACTTTTCTTCCTGGAATTTTACAACGGGAACAGGCGCTTCCGGAGAAATCCTTTCAACACATCCGTAAACGTAATGGTCCAGCATATAATCACCGAAAAGCAAAATCTTGCCTTTATTAAAGCCACCATTACAAAAGCTTTGAATGCGTCTGTATGTTTTTAATGGCAAATGATCCAAAAAAGTTTTCGACCGGTCCACGGACCATCACTCCGATCACCAAATTTAACAAAGAGGAATAAAAAACTGGACATTATTTATATGAAAATAAATATATTATAACAGCAACTCTGGTATCGAAATTTATTTTAAATTAGACAGACAGTCATAAACATCAATTGGAGAAATAGTATCCATACATGGTTTGCTGCATTCAAAGTTATGGCATCCTTTATCGGGGCAATCACAATAAAAAACGTTTTTTAAGCTTTCAACATATGAAACATCGCTTATTGATGAAGGTCCAAACATCGCTATCGTCTTTTTTCCTAGAGCTCTGGCGATATGGATGGCTCCCGTATCTCCCGAGACAGTAACACAACTGTTGTCAATGACCTGCACAAGCTCAGTGATCGACAGTTTTCCGACTAAATTCTTCAGATTGTTATTCCCTACTGAATCAGCAATTATTCTGGCATTTTTTTCTTCTTCAGGTCCGTTGCCGGTAAGATAGAGGGAATACCCCGAAATTGCCGCAGTCTTGCAAAAGACGATCCAGTTTTTCACCGGCCATCTTTTTTTTTCATAGCTTGCGCCGATCGCAGCTGTTATTATCATTTCATCATTCTGTTGATACAACATGCTTTTTATACGATCCGCAATTGGCGGAGCATAAAGATACTTCGGACAGGCAGAGATTTCATCGGTATTATCGTAAAGCGAGTCAAAAGAGTGAACGGTATGGGCAAGCGGAAGCCTGTACCTGTCCGAAAATCTTTGAGGAACATTTGAAAAAAAAGAAAAAATACTGCTCCTGTCTGTGTTGTGCATGTCGATAAGGACATCGAATCCCTTTGAACGAACTTCCATTATCGCTTTTACAAATCCTCTGTTGCCTTCTTTTTGTCTGTTCCAGGTCATTACATCATCTATCCAGGGCTGAGATTTTACTATGTCCCTGTACATTGAGTCCACGAGCCATACCATATGCCAGTCCGGGTGTTTATCTTTAATTTTTTTAGCATAATAATTTGATATTATAACGTCGCCAAGTGATGAAAATTTCAAAAACAAGACTTTTTTATTTTTCATCTTTCTTTCCCCAGATCATAATTTTGTAATAAGTCCATATTCAACTGTTGATCAATCCCCTGTATACCGCCTCATCTGAATCTATCATTTTTTTTAATGTAGGAATAGTGGAAACAGGTATCATTATTTTAGTATTCCCCGTGGAGATAAAATCTTTTATCGCGGCATGCCATTGAGGAATATCTCCCGAAGGTACAAGTCCTTCTTTTGATCCCGCCATCTCAGTCACCGATGGAATATCCGAAGCAATTACCGGTATCCCGATTTGCACTGCCCTTGCGAGCGTCAGGGGCATTCCTTCTGTATATGACGGAAACAGAAGACATGACGAATTTGCCATAAAGTTGTCTGTCTCTTCTGAGTAGCCGTGAAAGGTTATTTTGTCTTCTATTCCAAGGGCAGCTGCCTGTCGTTCAAGCTTTTCTCTTTCGGGGCCATCACCAAGAACATCAAGCTCCCAATTCTCATCTCTTAATTTCCCAAGTGCTTCAATAACAATATTCAGCCCTTTTATTTTAGTCAGCCGTCCTACAAAAATAAATTTGTTTTTGATTCTGTTTTGTGGATGCCACTTTATTGTCGGTTCAGGAAGAGCGACTGGTATTACCGAGTGGGCTTGGGGCAAGAAATCTCTGATATGATGCTCCACAGTTTCACTTACAGAAATAACATATCCCGCGTGTTTCAATGGTAACAAACCATAATTAAGGCTGTAGCAGGCATGAGCAGTGTATATCCAGGGTATTTTTGTTTTGGATGATGTCCGCCATGCTATCCAAGCCGGCACTCTCGAATGTGCGTGTATCAGCTGCCATCCTTCTTTCCTGATCCATGAGGATATTTTCACCGAACAGCCCATTGCAGTAATAGGGTTTTTTTTATGAACAGGGAGTTTTCTGTGCGTGACTTTGCCTGAGAGTTGCCCTTGCATCTGGCCTCCGTTGGATATGACCATAACATCGTGACCTCTCTCTGCCAGCTCGTTAGAGAGATCGATGACGTGGCGTTCCACTCCACCGATATCCAATTCAGGCAATACCTGGATAATTTTCATTTTTGCACTTCCTGTCCTACTTTTTGATTCTGGCTATTTGCTTTCAGACAAACTCCCCGAAACATTTTTTATTCCGGCAGGAGGAAGATATGGGACCA
>JGI24712J26585_10001657_pt1 | contig 18910 bp, 13 predicted proteins | sample BioPla3DNA2_FD_26585 | JGI IMG/M metagenome (IMG submission 26585) | reverse complement strand
GCTTCGAATAAGAAGTTTGCTTTATCATCATAGGTTTGTTCCATTATCGTTTTATTCTTATATAATTCATTTAATACTTTTATGTCGGGGTTTTCAATTGTGAAATACATTAGAAAAATAATGAATGCTATAGATGGATTAATCAAATAATTAAGTTGTGGAAAAATTATTTGAATTAATAAATTAATTATACTTAAAAAAACCAACGTAAAAATTGGATAATATTTTTTATTAATATTTTTAATATTCATTATTAATAATATAATCATAAATAAAAATTCGATTCCTATAGCAAAAAATGTGAATTGCAAAGAAAGCCCAGACACAATCGCTTGCCCATCGATAAAATCATTATGAATGGGTAATAAAAAGATTAGAAGACAGCAAATTGAGCCCAACATTACAAATAATTTTAAAGGATTTTTAATATTTCTTTTAATTTTTGATACATGGAATGTATAATAAGTTAATGTTAATCCCCACAATAATAAACCGCTTAAATAAATTTTATTAAGAAAATTTATAATTAAAATTGGTATTTTGGATATTTGTATTATACAAATGCCTAATATCAAACCGCTTATGCTTGTTAATATAGTTATAATTAGTATTAATAAGTAAGTATTATCTTCAGTTTGACAAATTCTTCTTTTAGTAATAAATACTATGTAAAACAATATTAAAACTAATAAAGCAAATATTGTGAGTGAAATAAAACCGATGGAATTACTCATAACCTCTCTCCTATTACTGTTTATTATATGATAACATTATAATAATAATATGTGAAGAATAAATACCATAATTATAAAGATAATAATGTTTCGTATTTACCAAATTAAACAACTCGCTTTAGTACTTTTGTTTTTTGCATTTCTTCTGGCACTACTATTTGAACTGCTCCAATCGATATATTCGTCTCTGAAACTTTAACTAAAACATCATTATTAGAAATGCCCTGTTTAATTAAATTAAGATAATCGACCTTGCTATTCTTAGTAAATGGTAATTCTTTTTTATATTCTATTCTTGATGGAATTTGCCTTGAAGACATATCAGGATTTTGAATTATTTGTTCATTAATTATTCTTTTTGTCACTTCATAATAATCAATATCATAATTTTCATCCTCCAGTACAATATGTGCTTTTGGCATGTTTCCTCTTCTTTCAACATCATAATATGGAACAATTACACAATATTTAACTAAAGGATGTTCTTCAATAGCTTTTTCTATTTCATAAGTAATGACATTAAAGCCATCAAATCGAGAAAAAGCTCTTCCTTTCCTTTCATTAAAATAAAATACTCCATTTCTATCCATTTCAGCTAAATCTCTAGACCTAATATAACTTCTACCATCCATTTGATAATGAGGAATAATTATTTTGCCATCAAGCACACCTTCAGTAACAGCATCTGATGAAACAACCAATTCTCCCGCCAACCTATCCATTTCTTTTTCAAATTTTAAAGGTACTAATCTATCTTCTACATTAGGATCTACGATTGAATAAATAGTGTTTGGCAAAGGTATACCAATTGAACCATATATATTATATTCTCTTTGAGCATACGAACCACATCCACAAAATTCACTCATGCCATGCCCTTTTTCTATTCTTTTATTACAATTATGCTCTTTTAACCAAGCATTCATTTTTGCTTCATCAGCGCTAGTCATAGAATCACCACCATATATAATTCTATTTATAAAAGATAAATCCATATTATCTAAATATTTACACTTTGTTAATGCTAATAACCAACTTGGTGTTGAAAGGATAACATTGGGATGATATTTTTTTATTAAATAACCAAATTCATTAATTTTAAATTCAGGGACTTCAATATTTATAGCATTACTCGCTATATTTAATGCATAGTTATTAAAAGCTCCAAAAGGTGCAAAAAATGGTAAAATATGTAATACTCTATCACCTTTTTTAAAATTAGCTTTTGCTTTAAATAACTGTTCGATTGATGATATTTGATTTCTACTAGTTAAAGGAATTGGCTTTGGTCTCGAACCAGTTGTCCCTGAAGTATGACCAATATAATTTATTAAATCACCAATGATTATTTCATTATATCTAAAACTTGTTGTATTATTTAAAACTTGTTGATATGTAACTATTTCTAATGGAGATTTTTTAATAGCATCTTCATATAAACGAGTTAATTTATTTGCTTCTCTTATTTTATTTAATATTACTTGATAAAATCTTAATTTTTCAATATTCTCGTCTTTACGATTATTCTCTATCTTATTATAAGCAAGTGCCTCTTTTAAATAGTCTATTTTTTGAAGGAGGTTCATTTCCTTACTTGCTGATACTGTTACTATTCTATCAATCCCAAGTTCTTTTAATTCATTTTCTATTGGCTGTAACATACCTAAATAACATTGCTCCAATGCAACTATATGTTTGACTTTTTCACTCTCAAGTAATTGTAACATCTTTTTAGCATTTACTTCAGGAATCATACTATCTGGTCTTGGATCCGAAAAATTACTGACAGCACCTATTTGAGCAGCTCCAAGCCACATTTCCCCTGCTTGAGGAATGTTTGGTACAAGAAACTTTATTCTTTCTTCAGGATTTAATCCCAAACCTGTAAAAGCATTTGAAGCTAAATCAACATCATGCCAAAATTGTCTATAATTTTTGGAGTGTCCATAATATTCACTTGCAATTAAATTATCGTTTCCTTTTGTTTTATTTTTTAAATATCGAGTAATATTAATGTTCTTATCTGGAACATTAATTATACTCTGGTCATAATATTGTTGCCAAGGTTGGTCAATATGTGGATAACCAGTCTTATTTCTTGCCATTTTATTACTCCTTTTATAATTATTTTGTAACTAATAAAGATTATATTCTTTCTCTTGTATAATGATTTGATAAGTCTTCAACAGTAATTCCTCTTATCTTTGCTTCTTTTTTATCAGATTCATATTGAGCATAAAATTTAATTAATTCAATTACACGATATTCCATAACCCTCACCGAAGCCATTGCTATTATTTCCAGCATTTCTTCTTCGGTTGTATAAATAGGAATTTTTATCTCTTCAGGTTTTATTTTTCTTAATCTTTCTATTTCCCTTTGATGTTGTCTTTTTCTTAATATTTCATATTTTTCTTTTTCCATATCTCCCATAGAATTCATCGCTATCATATTTTCAATATCTTCTGGAGTTGTAGGTAAAGAGCCATCTACCAATCCACTTGACATTCCCCCAATTTTTCTTATCTTCTCTTCAAGCACTAATTTTTTTGAATATAATACAAAAACATCTTCCATAAATTTTATAATTTCTTTTTCTAATGAAAGCATTTCTTCTTCTTTAAAAATAATACTTTCTTTTACTTGCTGGATATACTTTTCTATTTTATCTAAATCATCAAATGGAATATTAGTTATACTAAGAATATCATAAATTGATGAATTAAGATACCAGTTAATTATCGTAGTATATAATTTTGATAATATATACTCTAATTCAACATTTAAATCTAATATTTCCTCACGTTTAAATATACACCACTTATTTAATGATGCTCTTTTTTTATAAACACTTTTTAATTGTTCTAAATCATTGTTACTAATTTTATCACTATGCTTTTCAAAAAAATCAATATGACTAGTTATATCTTCAATATCAAATAAGTATTTGTTCTTTGACTGATTTTCCCTAATTTCACTATAAGATAATCGCTCTTTACTTTTTCCAGCTAATTTTGAAAGCTTTGATAAAGTAAATTCACTCTCAAACTCATCTTTAGCTTTTTGAAATTCTTCAACAAATTCATCAATAATTATTATTTTTATCTCATAAGGGTTTATAACTTCATTCTTATCTTCATCATAATAAGGACTACTTTTAATCTTATTTATTAAAATTTTAGGTAATGAACCTTTTATTATTAAAGGATATTTAGGCTCACATAATGAAGCATACTGTTGTAATAACGTTAGCATTTGATCTAATTTTTCAGGATTATTAGAAGCCACCCCCAACATTTTATCTTCATTTGAAGGTAAATACTCTAAAGATGCTTCTAATATCATAGCTAAATCATCTTTATCTTTAATTTGAGATAATAAATAATCCCTTAACTCACAAGATTTACTAAATTCTATCCTTAATTTCTGTCTAGTTATATCTTCTAATTGTTTTCTAATTAATGCTAATATCCCATAATTAATATCAGTATACCTATTTATTTTACTTTCTATCTCTTTACTTTCAGACTCAGCTTCCTTTAATTTTAATCTAAATAACTCATCATCTGCTTGTTTTTCTTCTAATAAAAGTTTTTGAATCTTACAATTTAATTCATTAAGTTTTAAATCTCTATGTTCTTCAAGTTCTAAATCAGACATTGTCTGAATCCTCATATATTCCATAAGATTAACATATTTTTTTAACATTCTTCGAGCATATTTTGCCTCACGTAATTTATATTTTTCATATAAATAAAAACTATAATTTTCTTCATTTAATTTATCTTGATAATATTTAATAGTTTTACTAGCTTGCTTAATTTCACTTTCTTGTGCATCAATCAAGCTTTCTATATAATTTGGTTTAGTTTGTTCATCAACGATTACATTCATATTGTTTTCCTTCCTTTATATAACAATTGTGTCAATTATTATATATGTTTTTTCTTATTATGTCTAGAAGATAACAAGCTTTCATAAAAAAAAGAGTGACTTTATCACTCTTACTTTGTTCCTATTTGATTAATCAATATATTTAATTTATTCTTAAAGCTTTTCTCCTCTTCATCTTTAAATCCATAGGCAATCACTTCTTCAACATCTTCATTATCAAACAAACATGTCTTATCTGCTGCCATATATCCTTCTGGATAAAAGCATCCTGAATAATCATATACTTTTCCACTTTCTTCTTTAGATATTGAACAAAAACCCATTACCATAACTTTCTTATCAATATTTTTTAATTTTACAATTGAACCAATTGGTAAAAAGTTATCTTTAATATCTTCAATTGTATCAAGCATATCTTTCGTAGCAGATCCAATTCCCATTCCCGCGATAGCTGCTCCAGCAGTTCCTATTGTAAGATTTTCAACGCCTTTAGAACCTGATGCAATTAAATCATTAATAGAAGTTAATCCTGAGTTAGATGCTCCAACAGACATTCCTGGAATAGTAGAAGATACCACATTAGCCTTTGGCGTAATAACATCACCGCCTCCTACAATACTACTAACTGATTCATCAGTATTAACAAGTTGAGGTGGAGCAGTTTCAAATGAATACTGTGGTGTTACTGGTGGTAGTGGTTCTGAATATTTACCCACTGGCTGTGGTTTAGCAGCAGGAGCTGCTGCTGATAATCCTAGACCTGTAAGAATAATTTCTTCTGGCCCAACATTTGTAATTGTAATATCTGGTACAGTAGGTTTTTCTTTATCTGGTTCTTTTAATGGACCCTCTATTCGATTTGTTGGTCCTGACACACCAGATGATCTTGATGAGCTAGCATATTTTGCACCTTCAATTTCGGCATTTTTATATTTTAAACCAACGTTCTGATAATTATTTTCAATTTTATTTATTTCATCATAATAGTCCAAATAATTTGCTTTTATATTATCCATCCATTTCATTGTAGATGTTTCTAACAAACCATGTTGCTCAAAATAACCTCTTAATTTAAAATAAAATGTGTGAAATTTAGCTTTAGTTCGAGAAATATCATTATTGGCATCTCTTAAATAACCTTTTAATGTGTTTAAATCATCATAATCAACATGAACTAAATTCATTATTTCCTCCTTTCTAGTCTTGTCAAAACTTTATTACTTTCCTTTAAAACTTTCAATACTTAATATTAAATTTTCAAGATTTTTAATATGTAAAGTCATAGCCTTTATTCTATTAATGTTTTTATAAATTGAGGCTAATTCTTTTTTATCATGAATAGATTCTCCACCATTATTACACTTTAAATTATATCTGTAAAAACAATGTCCTTTAATTTTACAAAGATGTTCTCTTGTAAATGAATAAGTTTTATAATATTTTGTTTCCTCCCCTTCTTTAATACTACTTTTATTTTTATTATTTGCAACTATATTATAGTTTCTCAAAGATAAAACTACTTTCATTACTCGATTATCATATTCATTATAAACTTTTTTAACTAATTCATTCGCCTCTTTTTCCATATGTGATACACAATCTCTTTTTATCATGGATGGCAATTGTTCCGTTATATTAGTAAAATCACTATCAATTCTATTATTCAAAGAAATAATCCTTTCTCGCAAAGTTGCGGAACTATCATTTCCACTATAAGCATCTGAAGCAATTGAGATTGCCCTTGTCAAACTCTTTTTTATTTGAGCGGTATAACTTAAATATTCCTTTGCTTGATTCATAAATTCAGTTATTTCACTTTCTTTCATAAAACAAGTTGGAGGATTACTTGCTGCAGCAGTATAATCCACACTAAGACACTTGGCCATAACACATTCCTCCTTTTTACATTATCTAATGTATTATAAATGAAAGAATAGTTTCTTTCATTTACAATACACTACATCTTTGTAGTGTATATAATAATTAAACTTCCTCTACGCCAGCATATTCAAAAGCAGCTTTTTCAACTATAGCTGTTTGATGTGCGAAACTGGCAAGTATTGGTCCAAAATCTTTTGCAAAATCAACCCACTTTCTTTTAAAATCCGTTGCACTTTGCCCCATCCAAACTTTTGGATTGTCTACATTTTCTTCTACCAACTTGTTCATTTCATTAAATATTTTAGTTAATTCAACTTGCTGTTCATCCATTTTTGTCCTGGCAGCACTAATAGCTAAATGATCTAAAGCCATTATTTATCCCTCCTTTTAACAACAATATAACCCTCTTATTAGACGTTCATAAATCTATTAATATTTTCTTCAGCTTGCTTATAATTATCTGCTTGTATATCAGATCTTTTACCAAATTTTTCTGCCATTGCACTCAACTCATCCATTTGTTTAGAAAGCGAGGTATACATAGATAAAAAATTGTTTAATACACGCATAGCTTCTTGGTCATTGTCTACCCAATTAGCCTTAACCTTATTCACTTCATCAGATATTAACTTATGTGCCTTTCTTGCATCGTCAATGTTTTTAAGCATACGACTAGAAAATATACGCATTTCCTCTTTTTGATAATTTGTAACTTGCATTATTTCACCTCCCATTATATTTAAGAATATTAATCTAAGTTCTGTTGAACTATATCCTTATGATTTCATTTTATACTAAAAATAAATAAAAAGCAATGAAATTGAGTGTTTTTATACATGGATTTTACTTTTACATTAATATTAGTCTTGATCCATTCATAATTCGATTTTCTTTTATAGTATTATTTGGATCATATGGAAGTCCTGTATAACCATCTACTAAAACAAGTTCATTGTTAATAGGAAAACAACCTGTAGATAAATCATTAATAGCTTTATTTAATAAAAATATTATTTCAATTGTTTTTTTATTTACTGGTAAGAAAACATTAAATTTTTCCTCTAAAGATGGAACTATAATATCAACATTTATTTTATTTTTCATAATAACTCTTCCTCTTCTCCATATTTTTCTATATATTTAAATAAGATATTCTTATTTGATAATACATAATAAGCAAAATTATATGGTAAATTATTTTCAATATTTCTTGTAGAATATATTCTAAATAAAGATTGATCTGCAAGTCCATCACCAATCCAAATACCTTTTGATGGATTTATAATATCTTTATACCAACTATCATATTCAAACTTTTTAAGATTATCAGCAGAATCTACTATTACATAACTAATCTTACCTAATTTTTTAGAATCAATCATCGGCGAAGATACTAATGATTCAAAATTATCATTAAGTATTGTCTTTATTTTATTAATACCTACTATTACAAATACCATATCAGCATATTTATCAAGCACTGAAGCATCATAACCATTATTTACATATTCTTCATTTAATTTAGCAACATTCTCCTTAAATGACTCAAAAACAGGTTCAAAAGAAGAGTTAAAATAATTAGTATGTTTTATATTATCAACTATCTTTTCAGCATCAATAACAAATACTTGAGTATTTTTTATTGTTGTAAATTGATAAACTAAGGAACTAATAAATCTTTTAGCATCTTTAATTTTTTGACATGAAACCATTAAAGAAAGATCATTTTTAAGATCATAAGTTAAAATATTAAGATCATCTTTAGCAACCCCTATTGGAATACTTGAAAGTCCATCTAAAGCACTTGCTACAAATGTTGTTGATACTACATCTGGAAGTGTTGGAATACTTAAAGCTCTTTTGGTATATGTTTGATTTAAATTACTAATTGCTGTTTTTACTACTTCGGCAATATTATCATCTTCAGCAATACTTCCAGTTTGAAATTCAAATATACCTTCTCTTTTAACCATTCCTCTTCCTAAAACTTTACTTGGTAAAACATCAGTTTTACCTAAAATAGCACGATAATCATATTCATCATTCATTTGTAATAATATTTTTTCATTAAAGTTTTGTGTTATCTTAATACGCATATTATTTATTGCACTTACACTTACTACAAAGATAATACCATATTTTTGTCCTTCTCTTGTTAAAAGACTAAACTCATCCATATCATCATCATAAAGTTCATTAAATGATTCAAAACCATTTACAATAATTATATCAGTTGGAACAGTACTTCCACTGTTAGCACAATAATAATCATAACTTCCATTATAATCAGCAAATAATTTCTTACGATCTTCAATCTTATATTGTAAGAACAAAAATAATGATTTTATTTTATCTATCTCACTTGAAGCAACAATACCTCCTACCTGAGGAGCCTTACTATACATTTTCATAAGTCCTGAACCAAAATCTAAAATATATAAGTTTAATTCTTCTGGAGTATATGTTGTAATAAGAGAATATACTAAAGAAGAAAGCGTTACTTCTTTACCAGAACCAACAGAACCATAAATAATAGTATTACCCATTTTAGATAATGGCATTGTTAAAATATTTTGTCTTTGTTCTTTTGGAACATCATACTCTCCAATTACAGGATTTATTTCAAATGGTTTCTTATTATACTTATATTTTATCTTCAATTTATCAATATATATTATTGCAGGAATTGGATCAAGCCATAACTTTTCAATATTAATATTTTCTTGTCTTCCAACAGATTTAATATATTCTAAAATATTAGTTATTTCTTCACCCTTATGAACTCCACGATCATCATGAGACTCATTATCTATTTGTTTAACAATTGATCCTACATTATCAACAAAATTAATGGAAGTATCCACTATTTTCTTTAACTTCTCCGATTCATAATATGCTGCCCCACACCAAGCAGACTGTCCTTTAGCAAAAAAATCATTAAATCCTACTTGCAAGTAAAACCTACCTGTCTCTTTAATATAAGCAGCATCTGGAGATTTAATCATATCATGACTATCTGATTTATCTTGAACTTTTAAACATACTCTAAACTTAGAGTTAGACCATATTTGGTCATCTACTACGCCACTTGGCTTTTGAGTAGCTAAAATTAAATGCACTCCTAAAGATCTACCTATACGAGCTGTAGAAATAAGTTCATCCATAAAATCAGGTTGATCTGCTTTTAATTCTGCAAATTCATCTGAGATAATCATTAAATGAGATATCGGTTCTTTTACTCTTCCTTCTCTATAAAGTTTTTGATATTTATATATATCTATTGTACTTTCATTACAATCATCTCTTGCTTTATTAAACATTCTTTGTCTTCGTTTAAGTTCACTTTGAAGCGAAGATAAACTCCTATTAATTTCATTTGTATCTAAGTTAGTAATAGTACCTGCAAGATGAGGAAGTTTTTCTCCGGTATCTTTATTTTCAAAAGCTCCAGCAAGTCCTCCACCTTTATAGTCTATTAAAACAAATTGTACTTCCTTAGGATCATAATTTACTGCCATTGATAATATATAAGTAATAATAAACTCTGATTTACCAGAACCTGTCATACCAGCAATAAGTCCATGAGGACCATGAACTTTTTCATGTAAATCAAGTTTAAATAACTCACCATTTTCATCAATTCCTACGGGACATGATAAAGAAGTCGTTGGATCATTAGTCTTCCATCTATTATAAGCATTTAATTGTTCTACATTACCTGCATTATACATCTCCATAAAGGTATAAATAGTAGGTAATTCAAAAAAACCACCCTTTATTTCAATTGCAATATTAGATACCACAAAGATATAAGCATCAATCGTTGTCTGAATATATTCACATTTAAACTCTTGTATCTTATTTATCTCTTCTTTAACAAATCTTTCTCCTGTTTCCGATGTTATATTAACAAAAGCCTGACACTGGGTTGGAAGTTTATTAATTCTTTCTGTTAAATAAAGTAAAGAAAAACCATGATTATCTTTATTTTCTAAAATACTATGAGTAATACTTATTTTACTTGCTATATCAAGACTATCAATAATTATCAAATAATTTTCTTCATAATAATCTTCTTTTCTAAACTCTTCAATACCATATTCGGTCTCAACAGTAGATCTTTCTCGATATATTTCATCTAAATATGAAGAAAGTCTTGAAGCTTCATCTTGATTTGAAGCAAAAAACCTTACTTGTTTATCATTACTCCAACAATAAGGACTATTCTTAAGCTTACTCCAATAAGGTTCATTTCTCTTATTAGTAATAATAACTATTTTTAATTCATCATAAGATTGAAAAGCAATTAACTGTAATATAATCCCATCCATAAATCTTTTTAGATTAACCATATTACCTATAAATCCATTAATAAATGATTTTCTTAAAGAAATATTAAATGGTACATCAATCAGTTTATTACTATTGTTTACAAGATCTTGTACTTCTTGTTTAAGATTATCTTCATCTAAACTAAACTGCTCTTTAGGAGCATTAATTACTATATCAGGATCAATATTACCTATTCCAAGTCTAACTGACATAAAATCATTATGTTCTGGTCTTCTTTCCCATAGATTCCTAGATTTTTGAAGTATAATATTACCAACTACTTCTAAAGTAGGACTATTAATCTTCAAAATACTCTTTTGATTTTCACACTCCGATTTAATATCATTACCAACTTTAACTAAATATTCATGATATTTTTTTTGTCTTAATTTTTCTAATTTTTTCCTTCGGTAATTTTGATAAGCTCTATTTAAACTAGGAAAAACAAGCATTGCAATAAGAAAAGTAAGTGCCGTAATAATTGAAGTCATATTTTCTTTAAAAGTTGTTTCTTTTCTTAAAACACCAACTAAAGCAATAATACCCGAAATTGAAGAACCCATTCCCATTACTAACATCGGGCCTAAAGTTAAAATCGCAGGAATATTTTGATCTGTCTGCTTCGAAGGAGGGGCATCAATATTTATGGTTTTCGTTTCAATAATTTGACTAAACCTAGGAGGTCTTATAAAATAATCTTTTTCTTCATATAAAACTTCATTTGATTCAGGAAAATCAGTATTAGTAAAATCAAGCTTATTTGGTTTATGAACTTCAAATTTCTTAGTAACATATTTTACTTTATCATCAACAGTTCCTAAAAGAAGTTTATTTCCAACAAAAGAAAAAGTAAGGCCTTCGATAAAGATAGCATCCCCATATGATACTGTCGCTTCGGTTACAAGACGATTATTAATATATAAATTAGCATTATTATGTAAATTTTTAATATAATATAAACCATTTTTTCTTACAACTTCTAATTGATTATAAAACAAATTAGGATGTTCATATGAAATATAATTGATTTCTCCTCTTTGTTTATTCGCAGAATTTCCAATATAAAAAGTAAGCTCATCTTTTTCAACAAAATCAAGCATTAGCATTCTACTATCAAATGTTTCCCCAACAAAAACACGATAAGTTTCTTTAGTAGCATTTTCATAAAAATTATAAAAATGGTTCTGTTTTAACTCAGTAAACTCAATAATATTATTATTCTCAACTATTTTAACATCATCATTGCTTTTAATAGTCCATTTACCATCTACACCACTAATGTTAATCAAGTTTTGATTTTGTTCATTAGTTATCCAATAATTACCGTATACTCTTGGTGGTAATATTAAATTAACTACTCGAGATTTCCCAATTAACTTAACCTTCACACTTACTCCCTATTCTCCTATAAGTATATAATAAATAAGTTTAAAAAACAATATTGATTCTACAATTGACAAATTTTTGTAATGTATTATAATAATAGTGCAATTTCATTTGGCAGTGTTTTTAAAAATTATAACGTGTTTATGAAAAATAAAAGTAGCTTTCTGCCTAAAGCGAAATTTAATTTAAACTCCCTATAATTATTTAAAAATATTAACTTTTGTTTTTGTAATATTTTAAGAAAGGAGATCTTTTAAATATGGCAAGATATACTGGTCCTACATATAAAAAATCTAGAAGATATGGCTTTTCAACATTAGAAACGGGAAAAGAACTAGCTAAAAAACCATATCCACCTGGAGTTCATGGTAAAAGTCGTCGTAGAAAATTATCTGAATACGGTGTTCAATTACAAGAAAAACAAAAATGTAGAACATTATATGGACTAACAGAAAAACAATTTAGAAAAGTTTTTGAAAAAGCTTCTAAAATGAAAGGTATTGCTGGTGATAATTTATTTATTTTACTTGAAAGTAGAATTGATAATTTAATTTATCGCATGGGAATGGCTAGAACTAGAAGAAGCGCAAGACAAATTGTTAATCATGGTCACATATTAGTAAATGATATTAAAGTAGATATTCCATCATATACTTGTAAGCCTGGTGATATTATATCTGTTAAAGAAAATAGTAAAAATCATCCTGCAATTGTTGATGCTTTAGAACTTAAATTATCTACTCCAAAATTTGTAGAATTTGATGCAAAAAAACTATCTGGTAAATATATTAGAACACCAGATAGATCTGAACTTAATCCCGATATTAATGAACAACTTATTGTTGAATATTACAGCAGATAAAAAAAGAGCAAAATAGATGCTCTTTTTTAATTTCTTTTAATTTTCGTTTTCTATATTATTTTCTTTTTTATTGATAACACTATTATCATCAACACTAACATCTTCTTCGTTTAAATATATTCTTAAAGCATCATTATAATTACTAACTTTATTCCATATTTCTTTTAAATGATAAGATTTTATACATATTTCTTTATAAATATCTATTGCATCATTAATACCTTTGTTTTTTAAATCATAAACTTTTAACATATTCTTCTTTACCATCCTTCGTTTGTAATCGCTCTATTTCATCTTTAACAATATTCTGGAATTGTATAAGATGCCTAAAATCTCCCTTTTCTTTTTTCCTTTTTTCTATTTCAATAGTCAATTCTTTTAATAAAACAGTTAAATGATTATATTTTATAGTATTATCATTAATATTCTTAATACCTTCAATTACTATTTCAAACATTTTTTTGAACCCTTTTGCATTAAAATATTTATTATATTCTAAATTACCATCATTATAATCATGACAACCAATAATATTATTAAAATACGTTATTATTAACAAAGATAAATATGAAGGATCTTTCGTTTGTAATAGCTGTTCATATATTAAATAACATTTATCCATCTCTTTTTTAGCAAAATACAATCTATCTACTATAACAATTGGTAAATTCATATCTTTTGCTGCTTGAAGTGATTGTTCATAATAATATACACATCTAATTTTATGTGTATCTTCTTTACTTATCTTATGTTCTATTAACATTTCATATACAAAATACGCATCATTTGCTTCTTTTAACAATTTTATAACATCCTTGCTTATATTTTTTACTTCAAATTCCTTAATTAATTCTTTCCTAGTCATAAAATTATATTTATTATTTATATCATCTATTATGTATATTATATATGAAGGCATCCTTTTTAAAATCTTTCCGTCTTCATACTTCATTCTTTCAATTAAAACTTCATTATGTGTATGTCTAGTATTATTGATTAGTTCCGAAGGTGTTGAAAAAGCAAAATCTATATTTCTAGAAATATCATAATAATGTTTAAACCAATTGGAATTTGCATCGGTATCTGTAGACATTAATAATTCCTTTCCATTTAAATTATTGAAACCCAAAATAGGGTAGAATACTCTAGCAGTAGCTATTTGATTATTTCCTATGTAACTACAAGAGATTCCATGTAAATAAAGTTCTGGCCTATTCCAATCATCTAAAAAGCTGCCTTTTCTTGAATAATCACTATATGCTCCTAAAACATGGATTAATAAATTAAAATCATCTTTTAAAAGGAATATTTTACTTTGATTATTATTAATACTTCTTAGTCTACCTAAAATTTTTGGATCACCGATTAAACCTTCATTATTATCTAATTTTTCATCATCTGTTATATAATATAAAGTACTATCATAGAGTTTGGCATATTCATTTCTTAGATAGACTTCTAAATATAGATAATTATTAAAGCTTGGTAACATCATATCACTAGCACTAAACATAAACATTAATTCTTCAATATCATTACAATTAACAATATCATAAATATCAAACAATATAAGTTTAACGTTCTCATCTATTTGTAAATTTAATACAAGATTTTTATCTTTAAAATATCGATTTAATATAAAAAGTGATTCCTTTAAATCAAAACCATATTTTTTTAATAAGAGCATATTTTTTAAATTACTAATGTCTTGCGCCTCTTTAATCCTTAATTCATATTGTTTATATTTTTTGGTGATAATTCCTAAAAAATTGTTATCTTTTAAGTCTTCAATATTTTGAATCCCAAAAAAATTATGGGCTTTTTGTAATATATATATATAATTTATTAATTGCTCATCAGTTACATTTTCACTATTATTAATAATTCCTTTATAATATAAAAAATGATTTATCACATTATACGATATTGATGAAGTATCATATGGCATTGTATCAATTATTTTTAACATTCTATTTAATAATAGTAATTCTCCATTAGTTAAGCTGACTACTTTATACTGCAACTTTGGAGATGTACATATTTTATGAAAATATTTTGAAGAAAAAATATTCATACGGGTTTCTAACATTAAAGGATTTAAATAAGAAAGAAGTTCAGAGTCAATTAAAACTAAAGATTCTATTTTTTCTTTTATTTGATATGGATCAATAGCTAAAAAATGAGCGTATAAAGCTGTAAATTTTTCTACAGGTGTTTTTTCAGGAATTCTATTACGTTTACTATAATTTACAATTTTATTACAAAAATTTTCTAAATTATTATAATAACAAATATCCTTAAACAAACCTGAATACAAAAGATTATCTGGTAAGATAAACTCTTTTTTATTTGCCATCCAATCAAACAATTCCTTTTGTTCTTCTTTAGAAGAATGACATTCAATAAGCGAGGGGTTAAGACGACACACTATATCATACCTTTTTAAATTCATAGCAAGTCTAAAAAATTTCTCGTTATACCATAATTTTTCTAGCCATTCATCAGGAAGTTTATCAAATATTTCCAAGATCATTTGCAATGTTTCATCCGTATATGCTTTTTCTTTAAACTTAGTAACTAGATCATATCTTTTAAATTCTATTGCTTTTTTTAAAAGTTTATCATTACCGGTTAACCTAGGTGAAGTTTTATATAGGTCCAAAGAAAAAAATGTAACACTAATTGTTCTCACAATATAATCACCATATTTCTCAACTATATAATCTTCAACGGTTTCGTCACAAATACTAATTAAATCATATCTAAATGACTTTACTAATATTTCAGAAAACTTTTCAATTTTTTCTACGCTTGCAAATTGAAAGTCCATTCTAAAAGGAACTTTTTATAGATTTTCTGCAATTTCATAACCATATTCTTCTATTATTTCATCATTAAATGCATCAAAATAGAAAATACCTAAAAAGAAATATAAACCATTATTTAATATCTTTTTTAAAAATCTTGCACTATATCTTAAATTTTCTGGTATTGTTATGCCAAGTTTAATGACTTGTTCCATTAATTCATCGGTAAAAGTGTCCTCTTTAGCAAGGTCTAAAACAACATATATTCCATTATCCAATGCTATTTTTAAAAAGTTAATGTCATTAATAGCTTTATCATATTTACTAAGTAATTCTTTTCTGCAATAAAAAGGAATTCCTGATAACTCGTATTGATGACAAGTTTCAACTGCTGCAATATAATTGCCAACATCTACATAATCAAAAACTAGATGCCATTTTTTATGCTTTTCATCACTTTCTTGCTGTAATTTTTTATAATCTATCTCTTTTTCCACTATAAATTCTCCAAAAATACGCTTGTTTTTTTCATAATTCCCATTCTATTATATAATATTATTTTTATTTTTTACCTATCTACTACAATTTAATTATATCTTACTTTTGAAGATAAAAAAAGAGCAAAATAAATGCTCTTTTTTTATAATTATATATTTATTTTATTTTGCTACTGCTTGAGCAATTGGAATAAATATAATGAATATTGCTATTATGATTAACATAAATAACCAAATATATTTAATCCAAGATTTATAATTGATATCTAAATAAGAAAGACCAATTAACAGTAAGCCACTTGTTGGTATAAACATATGAGCTAGTCCATAAGTAATCACATATATTGTATGAGTAATATCTACGTGTTTACCTAATACAGTAATACCAGGGCCAATTAAATATCCAGTATAACCAAGATCTGCATGGAATATAGATGTAACAAAAGCATTTATGGCAACAATATAAGCATTAAAGTTCTTTGTTAATCCCCAAGCCCAAGCTGTAATACCAGCGAATATTTGCGTCATATAACAGATAATAAATACTGTATAAGCCATAACATATAAACTTATAGGCTTCATCATCTTTTTACAACCATCAGCAAAATTAGAAGCAAAATCGTTTAATTTCATCCTATTAATAATTGCAATTACTAAAGAGAATATTAATAAGATTATTGTTAAACTTGATATTTCCCATGAACCAGGAACAAGATTTTGACTATCTGCTGAACCAAGAATATACTTAAAAATAGTAAAATCTTTACCAAATTTAAGTGACATAAACCACTCATGAAGTTTTTCAAACCACAAAAGATTAAAATTAGTTTTCCAATCTACAAACCCTATTACTACTATTACAAATAATGCAATTAGAAGTACTAGAATTGGCCAAATTTTAGCATCACTACGTGGCATTTCAACAGCAAATAAATCTTCTGCTTTTTCGCTAGCTACATTTTTAGCTTCTTTTGTTTTAGTTTTTCTTATTCCTTTAACAGCAGGCTTATTAGTTTTTCTTGACTTTACAAGTTTTATAACTACGAACAAAACAAATGCAAGTTCAACTAAACCAGCAAATACTAAACGATATTTTAGTGCTGAAGTTACTGAAAATTGCATATAATTGTTAAACCAGAAAAGACCTTCTGTACCATATGTAGCGCCAATTGTTCCAGCTAAAATTGAGCCAAAAGTAATTGCCATAGTTGTAGTTTTATCAAATTTCGCTCCTAAAAGCACCGTTACTAACAATGGTATAAATACAAATGTTGGTAATGTGATTCTAAAAATAGATGTTAAGAAAAATAACAATAACATAATAATAATTGCTGAAGTTATGTAATTTTTTTCAACAGTCTTTGTCATCTTTTTAACTAACGTTTGATAACCTTTAGTTTCTTTTAGTACACCATATAGTCCGCCTAAAGTTAATAAGAAAATAATTGTTGATAAACCAAAATATATTGCATATAAATATATTATTGGAATATCATTAAGTCCCAGACGACTCATTCCGCTTTCAACAAACTTAAGTCCTTGCATAGTACCATTTGGTAATATCCAAGTTAAAGTAAAGGCTATAAAAATAAATATAAATATCCACTTATATAAATCTTTACCTTTTGACTTCCAAGTAAGTATTGAAAAAAAGAGTGCTAAAACTAAAACAAGTATTATACCTAAAACTTTTAACATACTTTACCTCCTTATCAGAATTATATCACTACAGGACATAAAAAAAAAGCAAAATTGCTTTTTTAGTCTAAAAATTCGATATTTATGGAGCCAAGACTACCATTTATGTCTATTTTTCTTTTACCATTTCCAATAATGGTACTTTTTTTAATTACTTGATTTTCAACTTTAAAATCACCTAAACCAATATCAATATCAAGTTCATAATCATTTTTAGTGCCATAAAGTTTAATGTTTGACGATCCAACACCACATTCAATACTGCTATCGCCTTCTAAGTTACCTGTAAAAAACAAAGTTCCTAAGCCAAGTTTAAGCTCTAAATCTTTAAAGGTACAATTATCAATTTTTAAACTACCTGCCCCACCATCAATTTGAGTATTATCATAAGTAACAATATTTTTTATATCAACTTTTCCAGCACCCAAATCAAGTTCCAAATCTTCAGTTAATAAATAATCTATTTTTACTTTTCCAGCACCAGCTTCTATTTCAACTTCTTTAAAAACATAATCTTTTGGTACTGTAAGTTTTAATACATTACCCTTAATTAACTTTAAAGCATTAGAATGCTTCTCTTCAACAGATAATTTATTATCTTTTTGTTTAATATTTATATTTTGATTATTAGTTTCAATTTTTATTTTTTCACCTTCTAAAATCATAAGTTCTGTATTTTCAAGTTCAATATCAATTTCTAAAATATCTTTATCAATTTCAAAAGATTGCATTTTACTTTTATTAGTCTTATTTATAATACTTAAAGGCTTTATCTCTTCCTTTTTAATAAATATTTTATAACCAATAAAAATAATAAAT
>JGI24712J26585_10001649_pt1 | contig 18945 bp, 14 predicted proteins | sample BioPla3DNA2_FD_26585 | JGI IMG/M metagenome (IMG submission 26585) | reverse complement strand
TGAACAGAAACACGTTTAAAATCTTTATCTTTGGCAGTTGCTGTGACAGTCACCTTGCTATCTGTTAAATCAACAGCAGGTGCTTGATTATCAGCAAGTGTCTTTGTTTCAAGAGTCGTGCTTTCGTTATCCGCTGCTTGAGTAGGATTAACGTCAGAAGGAGTTTCAACTGACTCAACAGTTTTGTCTTGAGTTATAGAAACTACTGTTTCTGACTGTGATTCAAGCTCTGTATCTACTTGATTTGCTACTTGTGTGTCAGTAGATACTTGTGACTCATTGTCAGAAGTCTGTGAATTAGCATCAACTTCTGTTGGATTTGTTTGATTCTCTTCAGGCAATGACTGCGATTGACTGAGCAAAATCGGTGGCTCAGAAACTGCGTTAGTTTCTTCTGCTTGGACAGTCACACCACCTGATAACAAAGCAATGGACACTCCCAGTAGTACACTGCTTGCACCAAGATGACTTTTGCGAATNGAAAAGCGTTGGCGAACATTTCCATTTGTCTGCATGATTTTTCCTCCAAATACCCTTTTTAATATCCTAAAACCATGTCTTTTATCAACTATTACATTACTTGACCAGGCTCACCAAATACTGGAAATCCTTTATCATCCCAAGAAAAGATTTGAGCATTGGCGTGTCGGTTTGGATTATCAAGCGGATCACCAGCTTTATTTTTTTCAGGACGCGCATGGAAAATGAGAACATCTTTCGTATCATCGTCACTACGTGTGAATGAATTATGACCTGGACCATAAAGGTGATGGCGTTCAGATGAAACAAATACTGGTTTTTCTGATTTGTGCCAAGAATAACCATCTAGCAAATCATCATCAACATTTGCCCAAAGCAGCCCCATCGCATAATTTTCATCCGTTGCGCTGGCTGAATAAGTCACAAAAACTTTACCGTTTCGGATTAAAACTGCTGGCCCTTCATTAACCAAGAACCCTATTTTCTCCCAATCATACTCAGGAATGGTCAATAATTTTTGCGGACCTGTTAGTGTCCATGGATTTTCCATTTTTGAAATATAAAGGTTTGAATTGCCTGGAATGCGTGGATCAAGTTGTGCCCANATGTAATACAAGTCATCTCCCAATTCAAAAGCTGTCGCATCAATACTAAAGCTTTCNTACTGTGTTTTCACTTGTCCTTTTTCCACCCACTCACCCTCCATAGGGTTAGCGCTTTCATTTTCNAGTACAAACATACGATGATGATGNAATTGACTACGTTCAACCGCATCATCACTNGCTGCAAAGTAAATGTACCATTTACCTCGTAGATAATGAATTTCTGGCGCCCAGACCAATTCACTTAGTGGTCCAGATTCGTGCGCATGCCAAATCGTTTTAACCTCAGCTGACTCCCCCAAGCCATTTAAGGTTTTTGCACGACGCAACTCGATTGTTTGATAACCAGGAACAGAACCTGTAAAGTAATAATAACCATCTGTGTGTTTATACACCCAAGGGTCAGCACGCTCCAGTACAATTGGATTGTGATATATCGTTTCTTTACTCATTTTTCCCCTTTATAATAAAGTAACGCTTAAACTTTATTAAACATACCTTTCTTTTTCATTTTGACAGTTCTTAACTCTCAATACATCAATACCACTATTAAAGTTATAACCTACTTAAAATTCATTTCAACCATCCATGACTCTTATAATCGTGATTAATCATTCTGTAAGCAACATAGATTCCTAACGAGAATAAAACAAGACACATCCAATTTTTTAATAATGTTACAATTACTAATGCTACCAAAGTTATAAGTCCTAAAATAGTTGATTGTCTAAAAATAAACGGACTCAAAAGTACTAATTTATAGTTTTTGAATGTTATCCTTTCCATCTTAGTTGCCAAATAAGATACATGAAAAAATATAAATAGGTTATAAATCATCAAGATAATCATAGGAATTTGAAATACAGCTTGAAGAATTTCAAATTGACTAATCATCATAAGCTCAAAAAAAGCAATGATTTCCATAAGTACCGGAACAAACAGAAATACCTTATTATGTTTAAATGCTTCCCTATAATTATGGATATATCGGAAAAATAGCTCACCATAACCATAATTATTCTCAAAAATTCTAGGAAGCTCAATCAGTTTTAAAATAGAGATTGTACTAGGAATAGCTCCAAATACAACCAATCCTACAACTGTTCCAATTATCCATAAAAAATTCAAAATAATAAATAGTACAACTACATGTAGCCAATTCATTGCTTTTTGCCACATAATATTTAACCTTTCATACCTGAAATTGCGACAGATTCAATAATCTGCTTTTGGAAAATGATAAACACAATTAACACTGGTAATAATGAAACAACTGATGCTGCCATAATCAATGGATAATCAGTTTGAATAGCATAAGCAGCATTTAAGTTTGCAATAACAACTTGTAACGTTTGTTTTTCTGGAGAATTCAAATAAATCAATGGTGCTAAGTAATCATTCCACGTTCCCATAAACCAAAGAATAAATTGTGCAGCAATTGCCGGACGAATTAATGGAAAAATAAGATTGAAAAATATCTTTAAATAACTTGCACCATCAATTTTTGCCGCTTCAATAATTGAATCTGGAACACTTGATAAATATTGTCGTAAAAAGAAAATCATTGTGATATTACCAAATAATCCTGGAATTATTAATGGCAATAATGTATCAACCCATCCAATTTTTGAAAACATCATAAACTGCGGAATCATAACTGCAGGATAAGGAATCATAATAGCTGCAAGAAGAATTAAAAATAAGAGATTTTTAAATGGCATTTTTAATTTTGCAAACGAGAATGCTGCCATGCTAGAAGTAATCGTACCAATAATTGTAACTGTTAATGATACAATTACGGTATTTTTAATCCCCGAAGTAAGAGTATCTAAATCTAATAACCTCTTATAAGCATCTAATCTTACAGGATTTGGAATCCATTGTGGTGGTAATTGAAAAACACCACTTTTATCTTTTAATGAAGTTGAAACCATCCATAAAAGAGGACCGATCATAATAACTGAGCCTAATAATAAGATGATGACAATCAATACATGTGATAAATTTATTTTTTTCATGACATCCCCCTAATCAACCGTATATTCAGAACGGCTATTAATCCAAAATTGAAGAGCTGTAACTGCAAATACTATTACTGCCAATACCAATGCCATACTACATGCATATCCCATTTGCCAGTTTTTGAACGCTTTTTGCCAGATATACCAAACAATTGTTGCAGAACTGTATTCAGGACCACCAGTCGGTGTCATAATATTAATTTCTGTGAAAATTTGAGAACCTCCAATAATGTTAGTTACAATCAAAAAGAAGGTAACCGGTTTTACCATTGGCCAAGTAATGTTTCTAAATTTTTGGAATGCAGTTGCACCATCCAGTTCTGCTGCTTCATAAAATGTTTTTGGCACGCTTTGGATAGCTGCTAAATAAAGTAACATTGAATATCCTAAACCTTTCCAAACAGTCATCAAAATAATAGCAGGTTTTACGGTTGTAGGATTTTGCAACCAGTTGGGGCCATCAATACCAAAAATGTCTAAGACTTGGTTAACAAGACCAAAATCACCATTATAAGCCCATTGCCACAAAATTGAAATTGCTGCCAAGGATGATATTACTGGGATATAGTAAATCGTTCTAAAAATGGTTGTCCCTTTAATTCCTCTACTTAAAGCTGAAGCTAGTGCAAATGAAAGAATTAATCCAATTGGAATACCCAACATTAAAAAGAGTGTATTCCACATTGTTTTATAAAAATATGGGTCATGAACTAATTTTTGAAAATTTTCTATTCCAATAAAGTTCATTCTTCCTAAACCATTCCAGTCAGTTAAAGAAGCATAAATCGAATATAGAAATGGTAATAGCGAGAATACTAAAAAACCAATAACTGGTAAAATTACAAACATAAATGCAACACGATGTTCATGAGCATATAGATTGCTTCTTGTCTTTGCTTTTACTGTCGACATCTCAACATCTCCTTACAAATAAGTGGGGGACTTATTCAGCCTCCCACTCAGTTTTATCTAGTCCAAATACTTAAAATGATATTAATTTATTAATCTAAAGTATTATTTAATCTAAATTATTTAGCGGTAGCTTTTTGCTGATTAATGGCATCCAATTTTTCTTGCATTTTCGGCTGTACTTCTTTAACATAATCCGCAGCTGTTTTTTTACCATCTAATACAGGTTGAATATTAATCCAAAATTCATCATACCACTCTGGATTATATGTATTGGCACCTGGTAGTGCACGACCATAATCATTAACTATATCAAGAAATTCTTTCTTATTATTAGGCATAGTTGTTGTATCTGAAGCCCATTTTTCAGCCATATCTTTTAAATTAGGGATTTGAACTTTAGCATCAACAAGCTGTTGTTGACATTCTTTTGAAGCACATAAGTACTCTACTAATTTAGCTGATTTCTCAGGATTTTTTGTTGCATTTGATACACCAATACCCAAAGATCCTATGTAAGCAGCAGATTTACCAGTTTTACCTGCTGGCCAAGGAATTAAGTCATATTCAAAATCTAATTTATCATAAGTACTCATATCCCAAGGTCCTACAGGAAAGAAAGCGATTTCTCCATTCATCCAACGTTGATATGTATCCAATGTTTGTGAATCACTAACTGATGGAGTTACTTTATAAACATTTTGAAGATCTGCCATAAATTGTAGTGCTTCTGTAAATTCAGGAGTATCGATTGTTACTTTATCCTTAGCTTCATTAGCCCAATCACCACCATTACTCCATACAAATGAAGGCAAGCTCCATTGAACGTTAAAACCTGTTGCCCATTGATCAAGCTTACCATCACCATTAGAATCTCGTGTCAGTTTTTTACAAACGTCAACAAACTCGTCCCAAGTATAAGGCTTGTCAGGATCTGGAAGATCTACACCAGCAGCTTTAAACATATCCTTGTTGTAACCAAGTGCAAACGGTCCTACATCTTTTGGCAAACCGTAAATTGCACCTTTACCAATTTGTTTCCCATCATATCGATAACTGTTCACACCGTATTCCCAAATATTATCTAAATCAAAATCCGATTTTTCAACATATTTTGTTATATCCTTAAGAACACCATTATCAGCATAGGCCATTACACTTCCTTGTTCAACATAGAAAACATCTGGAGTCTTACCTCCTGAAATAGCCGCCTGCAGCTTAGTAGAGTATTGGTCTGCATCAGTAGCAATAACTTTTACTTTTACATTTTCTTTTTTCTCAAATTCATCAATAGCAGCTTGATAAGCTTTTTTTTCATCTTCTGCTCCACGGAACATGAATGTTATAGTATCTGAATTTTCGCTGGCGGAAGAACTTTTACCACAACCTGTTACCATACATGCTCCTAAGCCAATAGTTGTGGCTAGAGCAGCTACTTTAAACCACTTGTTAACTTTCATTTTTTTACCTCAATCAAATTCCCTTTTTAATTTACGTTTTTATTTATTTCACTACAAAGTCCCCTTCTGAAATAAACAAAACATTTAATTTTAAGATTAACATTTTTATTAACTTTCTTGTTCCATCTTTACCTCTCTTTTTGCATTAAAAGCGCTTTCATGTTTCGTATGACTTTATTATAGCACTTTAAGGTAACATTTCAAGTATTTTTTCTAGTTTTTTTGATATATTTTTATTCTTTTTTTCTATAAAATTAAGTTAATCATAAAGTTTATTTTCAGTTAATTCAGAACATTACCGTTTACAAACATTAATAAATGTGTTAATATTAATTCAAAAGGAGGTGCTTAATATGCAACTTGAAATCAATTCTGAAGCTCTGCCTGTTTACGAAGCACTCGCAAGTAAGGTAAGATTACAAATCATTCAACTGCTTTCTAAAAAGCGGATGCACATCAAAGAAATCGCCGATGAATTACATTTGAGTAGTGCTATTATCACACAGCACATAAAAAAATTAGAAGAAGCTCAAATTGTAAAAACTGAACGTATCGGCCACCAAAAAGTGGTTAGTCTTGGAATTGACCGCATCGAAATTAATTTTCCTAAGAAAATTTTTAATGCGTATTCAACTATTGAGACATCTATCCCTGTCGGTCACTACACAGACTACTCTGTTGAACCGACTTGCGGTTTAGCTAGCAAAGATGACTTTATCGGTCCTGTAGATGAGCCTCGTTACTTCATGGTTCCTGAACGTATGAAAGCCCAAATCGTTTGGTTTACTCAAGGTTTCTTGGAGTATCAGGCACCGAACTTGCTTAAAAAAGATGACACCTTGAAGATGATGGAAATTTCTTTTGAAATCGCATCTGANTTTCCATTTACCAACAACAACTGGCCATCTGATATCACATTTTCACTAAACGACCAAGAATTAGGTTCATGGACAAGCCCAGGTGACTTCGGAGATATCCGAGGAAAATACACTCCAAAATGGTATCCTGATCATCTAAATCAATACGGTCTTCTAAAAACAATTCGTATCACCGAGCACGGAACTAACATCGACGGCGACTTCCTATCACCACTTAAAATTTCTGACTTGGATGCTTCTGCTGATACTTGGAAATTCCGTTTTGAAGTTAAGGGTGATGCCAAAAACATCGGTGGCTGTACACTATTTGGCGAAAACTTTGGCAATTACAAGCAAGACATTAAAGTTAAACTCTTTTATAGCTAATAAAGACATAAAAGGGACGGCTAAAAGCCGTCCTTTTTCTTACCATTTTCCTTCTGGGCATGTTTTAACAGCTAAGGCTGTTCTAAATTTATAGTAGCAACCACATTTTCCGCAGGTGTGACCTACGCGTTGTGGACAAATCTGACAGATTTCCTGGCGACGTTGCCACTCAGTATCATCAACCAAATTAAACTCTAAAGCCAATTGTTGCTCAATTGACTCTTCGATTTCTTGGTCTGACAAGGTCACTTTTGCAGCGCAGCCAAAGCATGGTGCGGTCATGGTACATTCCTCCTTATTTCTGGAAACCAAACTTGCATATCTGTCTCACCTTGATTGCCCCAAAGATAATAAGGCATCATGACCAAATCAGATAAACGTGAGGTTTCTTCATAATCAAACTGATAAAGTGTCTTNTCTTGCCAAGCATCAACTTTNTGGCAAGGAAGCGTCAAGCTAGTATANNCTCCAAAATCTTTTGTCTCTTTTACAGCATGAGCTTGATTAACCAATTTAGAATCTAANCGANAGTACTTCAAATTTGGATTGTCAACAGCTTGCGCACAATAAATAAATGGTCCTTTTTGAATAGCTACTTTGCCAATATCAGCTCGTACTTCTGGATTACTATGCACAGCTAAGACAGGCTGACCAAAATGCAAAACAATATGAGCACCGTCTTCTAGATAAACTTTTATGCGACGACCTTCACGTTGTAAAACTTTAGCATTTTCACAAGTCACAACAAGATCTTTTGCCCAATAAGGCTCTTGCAAATACAAAGTCTTCTGTACCCCAGAGTAAGTAATTTCAAGCTTGTTTTCAAATGGAAAATCAGTTTTTGTTTCAAAACAAAATCCTTACCCTTCAACTGACTTGCGATGTAAAGATTAATAAACAGTTCATTGCCACTTTCTAGATAAATATAGCGCCCAATCGAGCCGATGGTGCGAGCAAAATTTGGCGGACAACAAGCACAACCTAACCAATCAGGACGTTGTGTCTTAACGTGACCTTTACCAGGATTATGGTGACAAGAATCAACATCAACTTCTAAAGGATTAACATAAAAGAAATGTTTTCCATCGGCAGAAGCCCCTGACAAAATGCCGTTATAAAGCACGCGCTCCATGACATCGATATACTCTGCTTTTGGTGAAATTTGAAATAGCTCGTAAGCAAAATAAAGCAAAGCGATTGAAGCACATGTTTCACAGTACATGGTATCATTTGGCAAATCATAAGGACCAACAAAAGCTTCGCCGCGGACTGTCGAGCCAACCCCACCAGTTACATACATTTTACGATGCACAATATCATCCCAAATATCTAGGCAAGCTTGATAAAGCTCAGCATCAAAATCACGCGCCACAATCTTTGCCATACCAGTTGCCATATAAAGCATACGCACCGCATGCCCAACAGCGTGTTTTTGGTGTTTTGGCTGCGTGTAAGCCTGCAAATACTCCAAATCAATCATTGGATTATCATCTGATAAACCATCAGCCAGATTTGCAGCTACTTCTTCCCGATAAAAATCTGGATTTTTTCCACGAACATCAATAAAGAATTGTGCCAAACGCAAATAAGACTCGTCCTTGGTATAATCATATAATTTTACAAGCGCTAATTCAATTTCCTGATGTCCATCGGCACCTTGAATCTGATTGTCACCATAACCAAAATGCTCAGCGATATTGCTAACAAAGCGTTTAGCGACCTGCAATAACTTATCTTTCCCTGTCGCCTTATCATAAGCAATTGCAGCTTCAATCAAATGCCCAGCGCAGTACAATTCATGACTAAAATAAAGCTGACGGTATTTCAATTTAGGAAATTTCAATTGGAAGTAAGTATCCAGGTACCCATCGTCTTCCTGAGCCTGCTCAATAATAGCAATCACTTCATCAGCTTTTGCTTCAAGTTTCGCATCTGACTGGCTTTGTAAAATAACACCAACTGACTCTATCCATTTGTAAACATCGCTATCTTGGAAAAACCACCCAAAATGCTCTCCCGCAGAAAGTCCTGCAGCAATTTTAAAATTCTCAATCGCATGACTTTTTCCTGCTGGCAAACTATCATCCTTGCGCTCTGCTTGGACATCTACTGCAATCTCATCTTTTAGAACTTGCAATTGATAAGGAATCGTTTTTCCCTTGATTAAACGTAGATAATCTTGCCAAAAAGGCGAGGTAATTGTGACATCTTTTAAATCGAATTCTTTCATAACCTATTCACCTGCATTAAAACTCCCAACTACCGAAAAAAGAGACCGCCAAACACATATCACACATGATTGACGACCTCCCTTCTCGTGTTAGAATAGTTAGATTTATAAGTATTAGTTTTTAAATATTAAAATGAAATCGTTAGCAACAATTAATTAATATTTTCCCATTGCCAATTTTGAACTTCAGGAATATCATCACCATTTTCACGGATGAAAGCAGTGTGGTAAGCCACTTTGTCATCCATTTCTTTAGCAAATTCAACCGCTTTGTCACCAAGAACAGCTTGGGCAGCATCTTTTGCGATATGGAATCGGTCCATTTCTGAAAGAACACGCATATCAAATGGTGTTGTGATATCACCATTTTCACGGTAACCATGAACGTAAACGTTGTGGTTAGCACGATTGAAGAACAAATCGCGAATCATGTCTTCATAGCCGTGGAAACCAAAGATGACTGGTTTATCTGTTGTGAAGAGTTTGTTAAATTCTTCATCAGAAAGACCACGAGGGTCAACTTTTGGTGAACGAAGTTTAAGAATATCCACAACATTAATAAAGCGAATCTTGATATCTGGGAAAGCTTTGTGAAGAATTGAAATACCAGCTAGAACTTCCAAGTTTGGTTCTGTACCAGCCGCAGCAAAGACAACATCAGGTTCTTGACCGTGGTCATTTGAAGCCCAGTCGATTACTTTATAACCTTCACGCGCCAATTCTTCTGCTTCTTCAACAGAATAGAATTGAGGACGTGGGTGTTTAGATGTGACAAGGACATTGATTTTATCTTCATCAGCAAGAGCTTTTTCCATGACTGCAAAGAGTGTGTTTGAGTCAGCTGGCAAGTATTCACGAATGAATTCTGGTGTTTTTTCTGCCAAGTGAGTCAAGAGCCCTGGGTCTTGGTGAGTGTAACCATTGTGGTCTTGTTGGAAAACAGTTGATGTTGCAATCAAGTTAAGTGATGGGTAGTTTTTACGCCAATCAGTGTGTGTTTTTGATTTACGCAACCATTTGAAGTGTTGGGTAATCATTGAATCAACAACACGAAGGAATGATTCATAAGATGCAAAGAAGCCGTGACGTCCAGTCAAGACATAACCTTCCAAGAAACCTTCTGCTTGATGTTCTGACAATTGTGAATCAATAACACGACCAACTGGTGAAATCCATTCATCATATGAGTCATCACGACGACCAAGCCATTGACGATTAGTCACTTTGAAGACATTGTTCAAACGGTTTGATTTTGTTTCATCAGGACCAAAGATACGGAAGTTGTCTGGATTTACTTGCATCAAGTCAGCAACATAATTACCAAACTCAATCATATCTTGTTTCATGACGCTACCAGGTTTTGTAGTATCAATAGCGTGTTTGCGCCAATCAGCAAGGTCAAGCTTTTTAACAACACCGGCATTAGTGATTGGGTTCATTGACATACGGCGGTCACCTTTTGGTGAAATCGCACGGATTTCTTCTTTGATGTAACCTTTTTCGTCAAAGAGTTCTTCTGGACGATATGAATTCAACCAACTTGTCAAATGTTCAATATATTCCATGTGACCTGCTTCAACTGGAATTGGAACTTGGTGAGCACGGAAACCACCTTCAATTGGTTCACCATTCCATTCTTTTGGACCAGTCCAACCTTTTGGAATACGAACAATAAGCACTGGCCAAACTGGTTGTGTAGCTTCTTCTGCTGGATGTTTACGAGCTTCAGCTTGGATAGCTTTGATTTCTTCGATAACAGCATCAAGGGTTTCTGCCATTTGACCGTGAATAACTTCAGGGTCTTTACCTTCTACAAAGTAAGGTTTCCAACCAAATCCTTCAAATAAGTGAGTCAATTCTTCATCTGTTTTACGAGCAAGAATTGTTGGATTGTGAATTTTACCACCATTTAGGTAAAGGATTGGAAGAACAGCACCATCATTAACTGGGTTGATGAATGTATTTGAGAACCAACCAGCATTAAGCGGACCAGTTTCAGCTTCACCATCACCGATAACAGTTGCGGCAATCACATCAGGATTATCAAGGATAGCACCTGTGGCATGTGAAAGAGCATAACCAAGTTCACCACCTTCGTGGATAGATCCTGGTGTTTCTGGCGCAGCGTGTGATGCAATACCGCCAGGGAATGAGAAGATTTTACAAAGTTTTTTAAGACCTGCTTCATCTTGTGTAATTTGTGGATAACGTTCAGTGTATGAACCGTCAATGTATGAGTTAGAAACCATAACTTGTCCACCATGACCAGGTCCTTCAATGTAAAACATGTTAAGGTCGTATTTATTGATAACACGGTTCAAGTGAGCATAAATAAAGTTTTGCCCAGCAATTGTTCCCCAGTGACCAATTGGGTGAACTTTAACATCTTCTTTAGTCACTTCACGACGCATCAATGGATTATCTTTCAAATACATTTGCGCTACTGAAATGTAGTTAGCTGCTCGCCACCAAGCATCAACTTTTGATAGGTATTCTTTTGAATTAAAGTCTGTCATAACCATCGCTTTCTTTTCTAAAAAATTTTTTAAAAATAATGGGAGAAAGACTGATTGCACACAGTCAATCTCTCATCGATACAAACAAATAAATAGGAGTGAGAAGTATTTTCTTATTTTCTAATTAGGGATTATTATTTAATGACTACGTAATCAATGCCGACCATTTTAGCCCAAGCAACAACTTGGTCAGATGTAGCGTTAAGTGAAACAACTGTGTGGTGACCGCCACCAGCTTCAATCCAAGATTTCACACCTTCGTGGAAGTTTGGTTTTACTTCCCAAAGAACACGTGCTACTGGAAGATTTGGTGCAGCTTCTGTTGGTTCGAAGGCTTCAACTTCGTTAATCAAAAGTTTGAAGTTTGTACCAAAGTCAGCCATTGAAACGACAACACCAGAACCCGCTTTACCATCAAAGATTAAACGAGCTGGATCTTCTTTACCACCGATACCAAGTGGGTTAACACTGATTTTTGGTTTGTTGTGCGCAAGAGTTGGGTCAACTTCAAGCATGTGAGATTCAAGAGCAGCTTCTTTACCTGCAGCAAGTTCATAAGTGTAATCTTCCATAAATCCAGTGCTTTGGTTGTGAGACATTACTTTCATGAAGCGGTCAAGCGCAGCTGTTTTCCAGTCACCTTCACCAGCAAATCCATAACCTTGTGCCATCAAACGTTGAACAGCAAGACCTGGAAGTTGTTTCATACCATGAAGGTCTTCAAAGTTATCTGAGAAGGCAGTGTAGCCACCAGCATCCAAGAAACGTTTCAAGGCAATTTCATAACGAGCTTGTTCTTTGACATGGCTTTCCCAAGTTTCAACATCGTAATTACCATAATCAAAGTCATAAAGTTCTTTGTATTCAGCAAAGAGAGCATCGACTTCTTCGTCAGTGACTTGATTAATCACTTCAACCAAATCTCCGATACCAAAGTAATCTACTGTCCAACCAAATTTGATTTGTGCTTCGATTTTATCACCGTCAGTAACAGCAACGTTACGCATGTTATCACCGAAACGAGCAACTTTGATTTCAAACCCAGAGTTGTAAGCTACAGCGACATCCATCCAGTCACCGATTTGTTTTTGAACATCTTCGTTTTTCCAGTAACCAACAACGACTTTATTATTTTTTTGGAGACGAGCATTGATATAACCATATTCACGATCACCGTGAGCTGATTGGTTCAAGTTCATGAAATCCATGTCGATTGTTGCCCAAGGAATTGATTCGTTAAATTGAGTTGCCAAGTGCAACAATGGTTTTTGAAGCAATTTTGTTCCACGAATCCACATTTTAGCAGGTGAGAATGTGTGCATCCAAGTCACAACACCAGCAACTTCATCACGGTAGTTAATTTCTTTCATCAATTTTGTGATGTTGTCAGCTGAAACAGCCAATTCTTCTTGGAAAACAAGTGGGTAAGGGAGGTTACCACTAGCGTTCAAAGTTGCGACCATCTCACGCGCATGTTTTTTAACCTCTTCAAGGGCATCTTCACCATACAAATGTTGTGAACCAACGACAAACCAAAATTCTTTTTTTGCTTCTAACATAATAAACTCCTTTATATTTTCTTTAATTCTTAATCACAAGTTAACGATTTGCTTGACCGTAATAGGCATTTTTACCATGTTTACGGTTATAGTGTTTATCAGAGATGTATTGTGGCAACTCTGGTGCAAATGGGTTTAGGAAGCGTGTGATAGCATTCATGCGACAAACTTCTTCCAAGACCACTGCATGCATGACAGCGTCATAAGCATCTGTCCCCCACGTAAATGGGCCGTGCCCTTGCAAAAGCACTCCAGGAACAGCCATCGGGTCCAAGCCACGTTCGGTAAATGTTTCTACGATAACATTACCTGTTTCGTGTTCATATCCTGCATCCAATTCTTCTTTTGTTAAGAAGCGTGCACAAGGAACTGAACCGTAAAATGTGTCGGCATGAGTTGTTCCCATCGCTGGAACATCAAGACCAGATTGTGCCCAACTTGCTGCCCAAGGTGAGTGAGTATGAACGATACCACCAATCTCTGGGTAAGTTTTATAGAGCACCGCATGGGTTGGCATATCTGATGATGGTCGAAGGTCACCTTCAACAACATTTCCATCAAAATCACAAACCACCATATCATCTGCTGTCATCTTGTCATAATCAACACCTGATGGTTTGATGACAAAGAGTCCTGACTCACGGTCAACCTCACTGACATTTCCCCAAGTGTATTGGATAAGATGACGTTTTGGTAATTCCAAGTTAGCTTGATAAACTTTTTCTTTTAAATCTTCTAACATGTCTTTCTCCTAAATCGTTTCAACTGCTGCTCGTTCAACAGCTAATCCCTTTTTGTATTTTTCCAAGAAAGCTTTAAAGCCTTCAACATCTGCAGCATCTGGTTCAATAGTTGCTACATCAGCGTCTGCAAAGACAACTTCTTCAAGATAATCAGCAAGTGAACGTTCAGTGTGGGTCATATAATCTGCAAGGAGAGCAATTCCCCAAGCACCACCTTCACCAGCTGTTTCCATTACAGATACCGGACTGTTAATCGCAGCTGCTAACAAATTTTGACCAACTTTAGGTGTTTTGAAAATACCGCCATGACCAAGAATCTTGTCAATTTGGATATTTTCTTCATCGACCAAAATTTCCATCCCAATTGCAAGTGTTGAGAATGCTGATAGGATGTGGCTACGCATCAAATTTGAAACATTAAAGTTACTATCAGGAGTGCGAACCAAAACCGGACGACCTTCGTTGATATTTGTAATGCTTTCGCCTGAGTAATAACCGTAGCTTAGAACACCACCACAATCTTTATCACCTGACAAAGCTGTGTTAAAAAGAAGTGGGTAAATGTAAGCTGTACTGATTGGTTTACCACACAAGCCTGAGAATTCTTGGAACATCTTCACCCAGGCATTGATATCAGAAGTACAGTTATTAGCGTGAACCATAGCCACTGAATCACCAACCGGTGTTGTGACAATATCAATTTCTGGATGAAGTTTCTTCAAGGCTTTTTCAAGAACAATCATGGCAAAAATTGAAGTTCCTGCTGAGACGTTACCAGTTCGTTTAGCCACACTATTTGTCGCTACCATACCAGTTCCAGCATCACCTTCTGGTGGGCAAAGTTTTGAGCCTGCTTCCAATTCACCACTTGGGTCTAGTAGTTTAGCACCCTCTTCTGTCAAAACACCAGCTAGCGTACCTGCTGTTAAAACTTTTGGCAACAAGTCTTTTAATTGCCACGGAACGTCGTAAGATTCAATTTTCTTAGCAAAGAGATTCAAAAATTCTTGGTTATAATCACCTGTTTCTGAATCAATTGGAAACATCCCTGAAGCATCTCCGACACCGAGAACTTTCTCACCAGTCAATTGCCAGTGGATGTAACCAGCTAAAGTTGTCAGATAATCAATATTTGAAACGTGTTCTTCTTTGTTTAACATCGCTTGGTAGAGATGAGCGATACTCCAACGTTCTGGAATATTAAAATCAAATAAATCACTTAATTCCTTAGCGGCTTGAGCTGTAATGGTATTTCGCCAAGTCCTAAATGGAACGAGCAAGTTGCCTTCTTTGTCAAAAGCCATGTAGCCGTGCATCATTGCACTAAAACCAATTTGTCCGATCTTTTTAAGTGGAACTTGATATTTCTTAGCAACATCTGATTTTAAATTACGGTAAGATGTCTGTAAACCTGTCCATATGTCTTCTAATGAATATGTCCAAATCCCATCGACAAGTTTATTTTCCCAATTGTAACTTCCAGAAGCAATTGGTCTTTGCTTGCTATCAATTAACACTGATTTTATGCGGGTTGAGCCAAATTCAACCCCTAGTGATACGTGACCATTTTTAATGTCATCAATAACATGCACCATGGATAGTCCTCCTTTTGTATCCGTTTTCAATTTTCGAGATTATTATAGCATTTATGTTCGGACATGTAAATAAATAAATNTAAATTTGTTCGGACAAAAAGAAAAATAAGGCACAAAAAAAGTCCCATAAATGGGACAGCATCAAGCTTTTTCTATCATTTTTTAACGTCAAAAAAATTTTTTAAATTTCTTTTACAGAATCTCGTTCAATCATCTCAGGCGCATAAAGAATCGATGTCATCTCAGTATTCTTTTCGATAGCATTGATTAATTGTTGCGCAGCCTCTTGACCAAGCTGCTTTTTAGGATGTTTAACACTTGTAATCAATTGCGCTTGAGCCAAATATGAATTATCGTGACTAACCAAGGAAATATCTTTAGGCACAGTTAACCCGACCTCACGCAATGCCTGAATGAGTTGACTTGCCACTTGGTCGTTGTAGCAGACAATTGCCGTTGGAGCATCTGTTGAATCCAAAATGTCCTCAACATATCGCACGATTGCCTCTTTTTGATTTTTCGTCGTAAAGGTTGCAATATAACGAGATTGGAAAGGCAACCCAGCTTCTTCGTGCATCTTGATAAAACCTTTCATACGCAATTTACCTTGCATATCATCCATCTTGGCAATAAGCCCAACCTTAGTATGACCTTTACCGATAAGATATTTGGTTGCTTCATAACCAGCTTGTTCATCATCAAGACTCGCATAAGGCACATCCAGCATGTCATAGCAAGCATTCAAAAAATAAACTGGCACGCTATCTTCACGCAATTGAGAGTAATAAGCAATATTAGGATTGTATTCGTTACTTGAAGTCGGTTCAACCAAAAAGCCGTCAACCCCTTGGGAAATCATACTTTTAAGGCACTCCTCTTCTTGTGCAGGGTCATTATTTGTTGCATTAAGCATCAAAGAATAACCGTGCTCACGAAGCACTTCTTCAATCCCTTCAATAATTGTTGGGAAGATATAATCAGACAAATAAGTCGTAATAACACCAATTGTTTTGGTAGCTTGGGTCTTATTTTTTGATGTATCTTTATAATCCAAAACAAAGGTTCCTGAACCTTTTTCAGCTTTCAAATATCCTTGTTGAATCAACAAACTAAGAGCTTGTCGCACAGTATGGCGGCTAACTTGATAAATCTCTTGCAGCTTGCTTTCTGGTGGAATCACACTTCCAATCGGGTATTCCCCGTTTAAAATTTTTTCTAAAAGATCATCTGCAAGTATCTGGTACTTAGCTGCCATAATTTTTCTCCTTCTAACATGTACGTACATTAAGTTTATCACAAGTTAAAGATGTCTGCAAGTTTTTATTAGCGCTGTTAATAAAAATACAAAAATGCACAGGATTCAACCTGTGCGTCATTTATTTTTATTTATATCAAAAAACTTATTTTACAACAATGTTAACAAGTTTATTAGGTACCGCTCAAAAGCTCTGGGAGAGGTTTTGAGGTGGGAAATAAATCTAATAAACTTGTATCAAAAAAACTATTTTACAACAATGTTAACAAGTTTATTAGGTACCGCAATCACTTTGATAATGTCTTTACCAGCGATTTCATCTTGAATTTTTTCGTTTGCAAGAGCAAGTTTTTCAAGTTCTTCACGGCTTGAGTCTTTTGGTACAACAAGTTTTGCACGAACTTTACCTTTGATTTGGATAACAATTTCAACGTCGTTTTCAACGAGTTTTGATTCGTCCCATGTTGGCCATGCAACATATGAAATTGATTCACCTGAATGTGTCAATTCTTGCCACAATTCTTCAGAAAGGTGTGGTGCAAATGGAGCTAACAATTGTACAAATCCTTTAGCGTAATCAGCAAAGAGTTTGTCTTCTTTATTTGCTGCGTTAACAAATACCATCAATTGTGCGATAGCTGTGTTGAATTTCATTGCTTCAAGTTGTTCAGTGACAGCTTTGACAGTTTCGTTATAAACTTTATCCAAGTTGCCGTTGTTTTCTGCAACAACTTCTTTTGTTGTCAACAAGCGGTATACACGGTCGAGGAATTTACGTGAACCTTCAAGACCTTCTTCAGACCAAGCGATTGAAGCATCAAGTGGTCCCATGAACATTTCGTATACACGAAGTGTATCAGCACCGTAACGTTCAACCACATCATCTGGGTTAACAACGTTTTTAAGTGATTTAGACATTTTCGCTGGTGCTTGTTCAAGTTCTTCACCAGTTTCGATNTTNAAGAATGAACCATCACGTTTTTCAACTTTATCAGTTGCAACAAGNGCACCACGGTGATCGCGGTAGCTTGTTCCCAAAATCATACCTTGGTTGAAGAGTTTTTGGAATGGTTCTTTCGTTGGAACAACACCTAAATCATAAAGGAATTTGTGCCAGAAACGAGCGTAAAGCAAGTGAAGCACAGCGTGCTCAGCACCACCGATGTAGATATCAACNGGCAACCAAGCTTTAAGAAGGTCTTCATCAGCCAATTTTTCATCGTTGTGTGGATCGATGTAGCGTAGGAAGTACCAGCTTGAACCAGCCCATTGTGGCATTGTATTTGTTTCGCGACGACCTTTAACACCGTCTTCACGAGTCACTTCAAGCCAATCAGTCAGGTTAGCAAGTGGTGATTCACCTGTACCTGAAGGTTTGATATCTTTTGTTACTGGCAATACAAGTGGAAGTTGATCTTCTGGAACAGCTGTTGTTGTACCATCTTCCCAGTGGATGATTGGGATTGGTTCACCCCAATAACGTTGACGTGAGAAGAGCCAGTCACGAAGACGGTAAGTTACTTTCTTGTTACCAACACCTTCTGCTTCAAGCCATTCAACCATTTTGTCAATAGCTTGCGCTTTATCAAGACCATCTAGGAAGCCAGAGTTGATGTGAAGTCCATCTTCTGTGTAAGCTTCTTCTTCAACATTTCCACCTTCAAGAACTGGAATGATTTCTAGGTTAAATTGTTTTGCAAATTCCCAGTCACGTGTATCGTGGGCAGGAACAGCCATGATAGCACCAGTTCCGTAGCTTACAAGAACATAGTCAGCAATCCAGATTGGCATTTCTTTACCATTTACTGGGTTAATAGCGTAGCTACCAGTCCAAACACCAGTTTTTTCTTTAGCAAGGTCTGTACGAGCTAGGTCAGATTTAAGACTTGCTTGGTGTTTGTAATCCGCAACAGCTTGTGCTTGTTCTGGTGTTGTAATAGCTTCAACAAGTGGGTGTTCTGGAGCCAAAACAGCGTAAGTTGCACCAAATAGTGTATCTGGACGAGTTGTAAATACTGTGAAATCTTTGTCAGTGTCTTTAACTTTGAAAGTAACGTTAGCACCAGTTGATTTACCAATCCAGTTACGTTGCATGTCTTTGATTGATTCTGGCCAATCAAGGTCATCTAAATCTTCCAAAAGACGTTCAGCGTAAGCTGTGATTTTAAGCATCCATTGACGCATTGGTTTACGNACAACTGGNTANCCACCACGTTCTGAAGTTCCGTCNGGAAGCACTTCTTCGTTGGCGATAGCTGTACCTAATTCTTCAACCCAGTTAACTGGCACTTCAGCTTCGTATGCCAAACCTTTTTCGTACAATTTTGTGAA
>JGI24712J26585_10001646_pt1 | contig 18957 bp, 13 predicted proteins | sample BioPla3DNA2_FD_26585 | JGI IMG/M metagenome (IMG submission 26585) | reverse complement strand
GCCGCGAGCCGGAAAGAGAGCTTCGCTCCGGCTATTCCGGATTTTACCAGACCGTTATGCTGATCTTTTTCGCCGAACTTGGCGATAAAAGTCAGATGACAGCGCTCCTGTTAAGCGCCCACTTTGCCCGCCCGGCCGCTGTTTTTATTGGGGCGATGGCGGCGATGTTTTTAAATCATGCCCTCGCTGTTTTTTTGGGCGGACGCTTCATTTCGAAGGTCCCTTCCCTCCTCTTAAAAAAGGCCACTGCCTACCTCTTTATCGGTATCGGCCTGGTGATGCTGCTCCTTCTGACCCTGGGGCGGGTATAAAACGACCAAGATGGGGCTACAATTTCTAGAAGGAACAAGATACCGCAAATGCTATATTATGCCATTTTGGGGGGGCAAAGAGATCTCAACAAGGTTATTCGGCTATGCTATAATATATATTATGTTACCAACTGGAGGCAAAAATGAAAATGCTCTCAACAGGAAAATTTAAGCTTAGAGCAGATTTCAGCCCATCCGGTGACCAGCCGGAGGCGATTGCCACCCTGGTAAAAGGCCTGCGGGAAGGTCTCCCTTACCAGACTCTTCTGGGGGTGACCGGTTCCGGCAAGACCTATACGATTGCTCAAGTGATCGAGCAGGTCCAGCTTCCGACACTGGTCATTGCACCGAACAAGATTTTGGCGGCCCAGCTTTGCAGCGAATTTAAAGAGTTTTTTCCGGAGAATGCGGTGGAATATTTCATCAGTTATTATGATTATTACCAACCTGAGGCCTATCTGCCGCAGAGCGATACCTATATTGAAAAAGATTCTTCGATTAACGATGAGATCGATAAGCTGCGCCACTCGGCTACCAGCGCCCTTCTGGAGCGGCGCGATGTGATCATCGTGGCCAGCGTCTCCTGCATTTATGGCCTCGGTTCACCGCAAGAGTACCGCCGGCAGGTGCTCTCGCTGCGCCCGGGAATGCTTCTCGGCCGGGACGAGATCATCGCTGCCCTGGTCGAGATTCATTACGAAAGAAACGAGATCGATCTGCATCGCGGCACTTTTCGGGTGCGTGGCGATGTTATTGAAATTGTCCCCGCCTCATTTACCGAAGCCGGCCTGCGCGTGGAGCTCTTTGGCGATGAGATTGAGCGGCTTCGCGAGGTCGACCTGCTTACCGGCAGGGTTCTCGGTGAACGGAGCCATGCGGCGATCTTTCCGGCGACTCATTATGTCACCGCCCCGGAACAGCTTCAGGCGGCCGCGGCCTCTATTGAAGCCGAACTGGAGCAACGCCTGGCGGAGTTTAGAGCGGCCGGGAAGCTGCTGGAGGCGCAGCGGCTGGAGCAGCGGACCCGCTTTGACCTGGAGATGATCCACGAGATCGGCTTCTGCTCAGGTATTGAGAACTACTCCCGGCATCTTGACGGGCGTCCTCCCGGCAGCCGGCCCTGGACCCTGCTTGACTACTACCCGACGGATTTTTTGCTGGTGATCGACGAATCTCATATCACCATCCCCCAGATCAACGGGATGTACCGCGGCGATATCTCCAGGAAGAGCACCCTGGTCGAGCACGGATTTCGCCTTCCCTCGGCCCTGGATAACCGTCCGCTACGCTTTGAGGAATTTGAGAGCCTCATTCGGCAGGCAATCTTTGTCTCGGCCACTCCCGGACCGTGGGAGCTGGATCGGAGCAGCTGCGTGGTGGAGCAGATTATCCGCCCGACCGGCCTGCTTGACCCCATCGTAGAAGTACGGCCGGCCTCGGGGCAGGTGGAAGATCTCTACGGTGAAATCCGGACCCGCGCCGAAGCCGGAGAGCGGGTCTTGGTAACGACCATGACCAAGCGGATGGCCGAAGATCTCACCGACTACTACCGCGAGATGGGGTTGCGCGTGCGCTACATGCATTCGGATATCGATGCCCTGGAGCGAATGTCGATCATCAGGGGGCTGCGCTTGGGCGAATTCGATGTTCTGATCGGGATAAACCTGCTCCGGGAAGGGCTCGATCTGCCCGAGGTTTCCCTGGTGGCGATTTTCGATGCCGACAAGGAAGGTTTTCTCCGTTCAGAGCGCTCCCTGATCCAGACCATCGGGCGGACCGCCCGCAACAGTGCCGGCCGGGTAATTATGTATGCAGAAGAGGTAACCCCCTCGATGCGGCGGGCTATCGACGAGACCGCGCGGCGCCGCCAAAAGCAGCTGGCCTATAACCGGGAACACGGGGTTACCCCGCGCACTATCGTTAAGCCGGTCCGCGGTCTTATTGCGGCCACCACGGCGGCCGAAGATGAAGGAGAGTTTCTCACTGAAGAGCTTGCCTCGCTGGATTCGGGACGACGCCGGGAGATGATTCAAGAGCTGCGCAACCAGATGCAGCAGGCCTCGCGAGAGCTGGCTTTTGAAAAAGCCGCTGCGCTGCGTGATCTTATTTTTGACCTGGAACGGGGCGCGGCCCCGCAATCAAGGCAGTCCCGGCAGAGCGATCATCGCACAGAAATGAGGTAAGAGATTGACTGAAGGAACCATTATTATTCGCGGGGCCAGGGAGCATAACCTGAAAAATATCAACCTGACTTTGCCCCGCAATCGTCTCATTGTTTTTACCGGCTTGAGCGGATCAGGCAAGTCGTCATTGGCTTTTGATACCATCTATGCGGAAGGACAGCGGCGCTACGTGGAATCTCTCTCTGCCTATGCCCGCCAGTTTTTAGGACAGATGGAGAAGCCCGATCTGGATCAAATTATGGGGCTCTCTCCGGCCATCTCCATCGATCAGAAGACCGCATCACGCAATCCCCGGTCCACCGTGGGCACTGTCACCGAGATCTACGATTATTTGCGCCTGCTCTTCGCCCGCATCGGGCGGCCCCACTGTCCGCACTGCCGCCGCCCGATCAGCCGGCAGACGGTACAGCAGATTGTCGACCAGGTCATCGAGCTTCCAGAAGGGACCCGTTTACAGGTGCTGGCTCCCATGGTGCGCGGCCGCAAAGGTGAGCATACGCGCTTGTTTGAGGAGATGCGCCGCCGCGGATTTGTCCGGGTTCGCGTGGACAGCGAGGTGCGTGAACTTGAAGAAGAGATTCTTCTGGATAAGCAGAAAAAGCATACCATCGAAGTAGTTATCGATCGCCTGGTAATTCGCGAAGGGATCCAGACCCGCCTGGCCGACTCATTGGAGACGGCGTTGAAGCTCAGTGAAGGCCTGGTCCTGGTCCAGGAGGTCGGAGGCGGCGAGCACCTTTTTAGCGAGCGCTTTGCCTGCCCTGAATGCGGCTTTAGCTTTGAGGAGCTTACCCCCCGTGCCTTCTCTTTTAACAGTCCCTACGGCGCCTGTCCAGAATGCGACGGCCTGGGTGTGCGAGCGGAATTTTCCGCAGAGCTGGTCATTCCTTACCCCGAGCTTTCAATAAGCGAGGGGGCGGTCCACCCCCTTTCCGGTTACCGCGGTTACTACCGGCAGTTCCTGGAAGCGGCGCTTGACCACTGGCAAATTGATCCAGAGTGCCCGTTTGCCAATCTCGATGCGGACCATCAAGAGCTGCTTCTCTATGGTTCTGACGAGCCGGTTCCCTTTCGTTATGTGAACAGGTTCGGTCGGGTGCGAAACTATCGCCGCCCTTTTCCCGGCATCTTAGAGTTGCTACAGAGACGTTATGATTCCACCGAATCGGAGGAGGTACGCCGGGAACTGGCCGGCTATATGGAGACAAAATCCTGCCCCGCCTGCCGCGGGCTGCGGCTGAAAGAGTCGAGCCTGGCTGTTCTCTTAAACGGCCTCAGCATTGCCGAAATCTCTGCCTTTACGGTGGCCGAGGCTCTGGATCATTTTTGCCGGATTGAGCTGACGCCGCGTGAAGGGCAGATCGCCGGGCAGGTGCTAAAAGAGATTGTGGAGAGGCTCCAGTTTTTAAACAATGTCGGGCTGCAGTACCTTACTCTGGACCGGCCTTCGGCAACTCTCTCCGGCGGGGAGGCGCAACGGATTCGCCTGGCTACCCAGATTGGCTCAGGCCTGACCGGGGTGATCTATATCCTCGATGAGCCGAGTATCGGGTTGCATCTGCGCGACAATGCCCGCCTGCTCGAGACCCTGAAGAGGCTGCGCGACCTGGGGAATACGGTGATCGTGGTAGAGCATGATGAGGAGACCATCCGGGCCGCCGATCATATTGTCGATATCGGGCCGGGTGCGGGGGTGCACGGGGGTGAGATCGTGGCCCAGGGAACAATTGACGATCTTATTACTACCCCGGGCTCGATCACCGGGGATTATCTTGCCGGGCGGCGGAGCATCGCTGTACCGAAGAAGCGGCGTCTGCCGGACGAGCGCCGACTCTGGATCCGGGGTGCTTGCGAACATAACCTGAAGGATATTGACGTGGAGATCCCCTTGGGCCTTTTTGTTTGTGTCTCTGGAGTCTCCGGCTCCGGCAAGAGCACCTTGGTCAATGAAATTCTCGCCCGGGCACTGGGACGCTCTCTGCACCGTTCCCGCCAGCCGGCTGGCGCCCACCGTGCCCTGGAGGGAGTTGAGCATCTCGACAAGGTCATCGTGGTGGACCAGTCGCCTATCGGCAGAACCCCGCGTTCCAATCCGGCTACTTATACGGGGTTGTTCAGCGGTATCCGCGAACTGTTTGCCCAGACTACAGAGGCACGGCGGCGGGGCTACCGTCCGGGTCGTTTCAGCTTTAACGTTAAAGGTGGCCGTTGCGAGGCCTGCCGGGGCGATGGGATCTTGCGGATCGAAATGCATTTTCTTCCCGATGTCTATGTCCCCTGTGAAGTCTGCCGTGGCAAGCGCTACAACCGTGAAACTCTGGAGGTACGTTACAAGGGGAAAAACATTGCTGATGTCCTGGGGATGACCGTTTCCGAGGCTCTTGATTTTTTCAGTGCCATTCCGAAGCTGCAGCGCAGGTTGCAGCTGATCGACGATGTCGGCCTGGGCTATATCCGGTTGGGGCAGCCGGCAACGACNCTCTCCGGCGGCGAGGCCCAGCGGGTAAAGCTCTCTACCGAGCTATCGAAACGCAGTAACGGGCGGACTCTCTATATTCTCGATGAGCCCACTACCGGCCTGCATCTTGCTGATATCAGCAAACTGTTACTGATCCTGGAACGGTTGGTCGATTCTGGCAATACGGTCGTGGTGATCGAGCATAATATAGATGTGCTCAAATGTGCCGATTACCTGATCGATCTCGGTCCCGAAGGTGGCGACGACGGCGGCCGGATTGTGGCCACGGGTACACCTGAAGAGGTGGCCGCCTCAGAGCTCTCTTATACCGGCCGGTGGCTGCGCCGGGTCCTCGGGCAGAAGGCCGGGGAAGACTTTTCGATAGGGTCTAAACGGATGGCGAAATAACGATTGCCTGAAGGGGCTCGCCTATGGATATACTGTCACAACTTGCCGAAAANGTGCGCCATTTTCCTGAATCACCCGGTGTTTACCTGATCAAAGATGCCGTGGGCCGGATTATCTACATCGGCAAAGCACGTTCGCTGCGGCAGCGGGTACGGAGCTACGTGGCTGCCAACGGTGCCGCCCCGCCGCGGTTGCAGGCGCTGCAAGACCAGATGCGGGAAATTGACTATATCGTTACCGATTCCGAAGTAGAAGCGTTGATTCTCGAATGCAACCTGATNAAAGAATACCGTCCACGCTACAATGTCGATCTGAAGGATGACAAAGATTACCCCTGTCTTCGTTTAACCGGGGGGCCTTATCCGCGCCTGGAGTACCTGCGCCTTTCGCAGAAAGAAGGTCGCCGNCAGGGGAAAAGCCGCCGGGTAAGAGAGCAGCGAGCGGTTGAAGAGCGCGGCGCTCTTTACTTCGGACCGTACACCGATGCCGGGGCGGTGCGCGAGACCATGCGCTTGCTCGGGAAAATTTTTCCCTTACGACGCTGCCGCCGTCCGCTTACCGGCGAGCCTGCAGGAGAGCGGCCCTGTCTTAATTTTCAGATGAAACGATGCNTGGGCCCCTGCCGTGGCGCGGCGGCGGTTTCTCCCGAAGAGTATGGCCGCTTGGTCGACCAGGTGGTCCTTTTTCTCGAAGGAAGGCGCGATTTTCTGGAGCGACAGCTTGAAGAGAAGATGCACCGGGCAGCACGGGAGGAGCGTTTTGAAGAGGCGGCCCGGCTGCGAGATCAGCTGCAGGCGGTCCGCCGGGTCGCTGCGCAGGAGCAGAAGGTGCACTTTTTAAAGAAGGCTGTGGACCGGGATGTGCTGGCCCTGGTCCGCCATGAGACGGCCGTAGCAGTGCACCTTTTCATTATCAGAGAAGGAAAATTAATCCGCCGCGAGCATTTTCCCCTTGGTTCCGCCGCGGCAGAAGCTGATGACGGCGAGGCCCTAAGCGCATTCATTAAGTCTTATTATAGCCGGGGAGCACAACCCCCGAAAGAGATTATTCTCTCCGATTATCCCGATGATCGGAAGACACTTGAAGATTGGTTAAGAGAATTGGCCGGGGCGAAAGTAACCCTGGCGGTACCCCGGCGTGGCTCTCACCGTGAACTGGTCGAGATGGCCCTGCGTAACGGTAGGCTCAAGCTGCAGGATGAGCAGGAGCAGACGGAGCAGCGGGTACTGCTGCCCCTGGAAGAGCTGGCCCGTTTGGCTGGGCTGGAAGCGGCGCCCCGTCGCATTGAGGGGTACGATATCTCTCATCTGTACGGAGGCGACGCGGTCGGGGCCATGGTGGTTTTTGAGCAAGGCCGCCCTTTTAAAGACGGCTATCGCCGTTTTTACCTCCGCCGGACCCCCCCGGGAGATGACTGCGCCGCCCTGCAAGAGGTNTTGCAGCGACGGGNTGCACGCCGCGAATGGCCCCGGCCTGAACTGATGCTGATCGATGGGGGCAGGGCGCAGCTGAATGCGGCCCGGGAGGCTCTGCAACAGGCTGGCTTCACTGAAGTGACACTGCTGGCGCTGGCGGAGAACCCGGACCGGATCTTTCTGGAGAATGAGAAAACACCGGTGCTTTTACCGGCAAACAGCACCCTGCTGCAGCTCCTACAGCGCATCCGTGACGAAGCACACCGCTTTGCCGTCGACTATCACCGCCGCTTGCGCAGGCAAAGTGCCACCCACTCCCGCCTGGAGGAGGTCCCCGGGATCGGCCCGCAACGCCGCGCCGCCCTGTTAAAGCATTTCGGCAGCCTGGAGCAGCTCTACCGCGCCTCTGAAGAAGAGCTGGCCGCTGTCCCCGGCATCAGCCGGGTTCTGGCCGAACGCATCTACCGGAAGCTGCACTTGTGAAGGTGACAAGGGGACGGTTCTCCTGTCACCTCAAAAATCCCCCTCCCCTTCTGTGAGGCCGGCTTTTTCCAGGTTAGTTTTAATCTGCCTCCATCGGAGTTGTGCTATAATANGATCAAAGTATTATGAAGGAGGTTTCCATGCGTTACCGGTTGCTGGCCATAGATCTTGACGAAACTCTTCTTAATGCCGAATCTAAGATATCGCCGCGCAACAAGCAGGCGATCAGAGAAGCGGTCAAGCGAGATGTAATCATTACCATCTCAACCGGGCGGATGTATCTTACAAGCATCCCCTATGTTAAAGAGCTTGCTTTGAATACTGACTGGCCGATGATCAATTACCAGGGTGCATTAATCAAAACTACCGAGAACGGGAGAGTTCTTTACCACCGGCCNCTGACACATGAGCTGGCGGTAGCCATAGCTGCTGTTGCCGAAGAGGAGGGTGAGGAGATCTGCGCCTATATTGATGAGCGTTTCTATATCAATAGAGAAAATCGTTATTCTATATATTACCGGAACANGTATGATATCCCTGTTGAAATAGTCGGGCGGATGGATCTGTTTTTAGAAAAAGAGGGTCGGTGCCCGACGAAGATGACCATATTTAACTGGGATGGAAATTTCACAGAAGTTAAAAAGNTTTTAAAAGACGGTTATCCGGGCAAATTCACCATGCTCAAACCGCATCCATTTTTCCTTGAATTTACCCATCGTCAGGCGACGAAGGGGCAGGCTTTGTGCAGGTTGGCTGAGGAGCTCGACATCCGTCGTGAAGAGATTATCTCTTTCGGAGACAGCCACAATGATCTGGATATGATCCANTATGCCGGNCTGGGGGTGGCGGTGGCCAATGCCTGCCCGGAAGTATTGGCGGCGGCCGACCTGGTCACTGCCGCCAACACTGAAGACGGGGTAGCCCGGGTTATTGAAGACTATATCTCTGCCGGCCTCCTCTAAAAGCCGGTAACACCACCGGCCTGGTTTTCCCCGGTGCGCTGAAGGACGACACGGCTCAGGCTGCAGCGTTTAATCGATCTCTAGAGAGATGGGTGAATGACCATGGTTCAAAAAGATACCCTCCAAATTGTTCTGATCACCGGGCTTTCCGGAGCAGGTAAGAGTCATGCCATTAATTGTTTTGAGGACCTAGGTTTTTTCTGTGTGGACAACTTACCGCCTACTTTTATCCTCAAGTTTGCTGAACTTTGTCTCCAGTCCGAGGGTAAAATCAGCAAAATAGCTCTGGTTTGCGATATGCGGGGGGGCGCTTTTTTCAATCATCTCTTTGAAGCGCTCCACGAGCTGGAAGAAAATGAGATCAACCATGAAATTCTTTTTCTTGAAGCCAGTGACGAAGTTCTGCTGCGTCGCTATAAAGAGACCAGGCGGCGCCATCCTCTGTCCGATATGGGGCTGCTTGAAGCAATTCAGGCCGAGAGGCTGGCTTTAGGCGAATTAAGAGGCAAAGCCGATAAGATCATTGATACCTCTCTCCTGGCACCGCGGGATCTGAAAAAGAAAATTTTCGAAATTTATGAGCCGGGACAACGAGAAAGAGGTATGCCGGTCTTGCTGGTCAGCTTCGGGTTTAAATACGGGATGCCGCTCGATGCCGACCTGGTTTTTGATGTGCGCTTTCTGCCGAATCCGCATTATGTAGAGCACCTCCGTTCCTTAACTGGGAAAGATGCCCGGGTCAAGGATTATCTCTGGCGGTGGATGGTTACCCACAAGTATTTTCAGAAGCTACAGGATCTCCTTGAATTTTCAATACCNTACTACATCCGCGAAGGAAAGGTCCAACTGGTGGTCTCTATCGGTTGTACCGGGGGCAAGCATCGCTCTGTCGCTCTGGCCGATGAGCTGGGCCGGGTTCTCTCCAATCGCTACCGGGTTCATATCGAGCACAGAGATATCGACAAGGCTTAACTGCAACCCCAATCTTCTGAAGGGGTGAGTAAAATCTAACGGGGTCTCCTCATAAAGCCGGGGTGCTTTACGGGCTCTGCCCGGACTTCGAAATTATACGCTCGCTGCTGACTTTTATGCCCCGGTTACTGCTTATCTCTAAAATGTTCCTCAAACAGGTTCGGGATGAATAGTTAACCGAAAGGAGAGGCTGTTTCCATGTCGTTTTCCCGGGAGGTTAAACTGGAGTTGGTCCGCCATGAGCAGAAGGCACCCTGCTGTAATCGTGCGGAGCTAACCGCTCTGCTGCTGCTGCGTGGCTATTTAACCATCCGGAGCCACGAGCACATTTTAAGTATTGAGGTTGAGCATGTGTCTCTGGCCCGTCACCTGTTCAGCCTGTTAAAGGCAGCCGGCGCCGGTTCGCCGGAAGTATTAAGAAAACAGGTGCGGCGTTTGGGAATACAGCGCTACCAGGTACAGGTAACCGGGCAAGAGAATATTGCTGTCCTCTTGCAGTCACTTGGTTTAAAAAGGAGTGATTTGCCGCGGTGCCTGGTCAGAGAACCTTCCCTGGTGCCGTCGCAGCGCTGCTGCCGCCGTGCTTTTATCAGGGGGGCATTTCTGGCCGGGGGTTCGCTAAANACTCCTACCGGCGCGGGCTATCATCTAGAGATAAACTGCGGCTCGCGGGAGGATGCCGACCTGGTTCAGAGCTGTCTGGAGGAGTTTTCAATCAGCGCTGCTCTGAGGCACCGCCGGGGAAACTACTATCTTTACCTGAAAAAAGCGGAAGCAATTGCCGACTTCCTAAGAATTATTGAAGCAGACAGCGCTGTTTTACAGCTGGAAAGCGCCCGGGTGATCAAGAGCATGCGCAGTCAGGTCAACCGCCTGGTTAATTGCGATACGGCCAACCTGGAAAAGGTAGTCACATCAGCCCAGCAGCAGCTGATGTTGATTGACCGCCTGGAGCAGCGGGTGGGGCTGGAGAATCTTTCGCCGCCCCTCCGAGAGATAGCGATCTTGCGGCGCCGCNACCCGGAGGTTTCGATGAAAGAGTTGGGACGGATGTGCGAGCCGCCTTTGAGCAAGTCGGCGGTAAACCATCGTTTCAGGAAGCTGGCCGCAATAGAGCGGGAAGGCAGCCGGGAATAAGTTAATATTCATCAGAAAACTGCATAAAATAATTTTATCACACCTCGATAACCTTCACTCTCCTTTTGCCTGTAGCCCCCTCCATGTTCATATGGCGAGCAGCGAAAAATCTTCGTTTTACCTGAAGGGCCGCTTTAATGTTTCACTTTATCGCGTTTAAAAATTACTTTTGTGGTAGAATAATGATTACCGATGAAATTTAGCCCAAGGATGGTGAGCGGCGGATGAAGCTCAGTGTCTCCGATGTAGAAGTAAAGGGGAAGAAGGTGCTCCTGCGGGTTGATTTTAATGTCCCTCTTTCCGGGGGCCAGGTGGTGGATGATACCCGGATCCGGGCGGNGCTNCCGACCATTACCGATTTGCTGGAAAGGGGGGCCCGCTTGATNTTAGTATCCCACCTGGGGCGTCCCCGGGGGGAGGTCCAGCCGGAGCTGCGTCTCGACCCCGTGGCCGACCGCCTTAGCGAACTGTTGGGGCAGCCCGTTCCCAAGCTTGACCAGGTGGTTGGCCCGGAGGTGCAAGAGGCTGTAAACAATCTTGCCAACGGTGAGGCCCTGATGTTGGAGAATGTCCGCTTCGAGAAGGGTGAAGAAGAAAACGATCCGGACTTTGCCCGGCAATTGGCGCAGACGGCTGACCTTTTTGTAAACGATGCTTTTGGGACGGCTCACCGGGCACATGCTTCCACCGNTGGAGTAGCCGCCTATATTCCCGCCGTGGCCGGCCTGCTGATGATCAAAGAGATAGAGACTCTATCACGCTGCCTCGAACAGCCTGCCCGTCCCCTGGTGGCTATTTTAGGGGGGGCCAAGGTTTCGGATAAGCTAAAAGTGATCCACCGCTTCTTAAAGCTGGCCGATACGCTTCTTATCGGCGGGGGCATGGCCAACACTTTTCTTGCGGCCCTCGATTATCCCCTGGGTGATTCATTCTATGAACAAGACCTTCTTATCGATGCTAAAAATATTCTGGAGGCCAGTGATAGAAGCAATTGCTGTTTGCAGCTACCCGTGGATTTAGCGGTTACCCGGGAGTTAAAACCGCAAAGTTCGTTTAAAATAGTGCCGGTCGGGGAGGTGGCTGAAGGCTGGAAGGCGGTCGATATCGGTCCTGAAACCGCTGCTATTTACGGCAAAGTTGCTGCTGAAGCGGGAACAATTCTCTGGAACGGCCCGCTGGGGGTCTTTGAAACCGCTCCCTTCCACCGGGGCACCGAGGCAGTAGCCCGTGCCGTCGCCAAAAGCGAAGGCTTCTCTATTGTCGGCGGTGGCGATATCGTGGCAGCTCTGGAAAGCTTTGGCCTGGCCGGGCAGATCAGTTTTATCTCCACTGGCGGTGGCGCAACGCTGAAGTTTTGGGAAGGGGAAACTCTTCCCGGGATAGCTGTTCTCCAGGACAAACAGATTAAAGAGGAGTGAAAAGATTACAAAATGGGATTGATTATTGCTGCTAACTGGAAGATGCATAAAACAGCTGCGGAAACTGTCTCCTTCTGCAATCGATTACTGCCTCAAGAAAAATATTTTCAAGGGATAGAGGTGCTCATTTGCCCTCCCTTTACTGCCCTGGCGGCAGCCGCAGCTGCACTGGAGGGAAGCTCGATCAAACTGGGCGCCCAGAACATGTCCTGGGAGGAAGAGGGCGCCTATACCGGTGAAATTGCTCCGCAGATGTTAAAGGAATTCAGGGTCAGCCATGTTATCCTGGGCCATTCTGAGCGGCGCCATATCTTTGGTGAAGATGATGCCACCATCCGGAAGAAATTCCAGAGAGCATTGCACGATGAGCTGGTGCCGATTCTCTGTATCGGTGAAACCGAAGATCAGCGCAATCGCGGTGAAACCGAAGCCGTTTTGGAGCGGCAGCTGCGGGCGGTCCTGGAAGGCCTTGAGCCGGGAAGCATAAAAGAGCTCGTAGTTGCTTATGAACCGGTTTGGGCCATCGGGACGGGACGGGCGGCTTCTCCGAGCGATGCTGCCGCTGCTGCCTCCCTGGTACGTGCTGTCGTGGAGAAGATTTTCAGCAGTGAAACGGGGCCCACCCTGCGGGTGCAATACGGCGGCAGTGTCAACGCTAACAATATCGGCAGCTTTGTCGCTCTCTCTCCGGTTAATGGAGCCCTTGTTGGCGGAGCAAGCCTGGAGGTGGATTCTTTTGCTGCTCTCATTACGGCGGCCAAGGAGGCAGCTGGGTGTTGAACCCAGTGGCGCTAGTAATACTCGACGGCTGGGGTTACCGTAACGAATCTTTCGGCAATGCCATCCTGCAAGCCTGCACTCCGCAGATGGATGCTCTGTCCAGGGATTTTAACTGTTGCCTAATCGAAGCCGCCGGAGAGGCGGTGGGGCTGCCGCCCGGGCAGATGGGNAACTCCGAGGTCGGGCACCTCAACTTAGGAGCCGGGCGGATAGTCTTCCAGGATTTTAGCCGTATCTCNCGGGCCATCGAAGACGGCACGTTTTTTGAAAACCCGGTTTTGCGGGAGGCGATGCACCGGGTTCACCGGNCCGGCGGCAACATTCACCTGATCGGCCTCCTCTCCGACGGGGGGGTCCACAGCCATACCGATCACCTGGCGGCCTTGCTGGAGATGGCCGAGCAGCAGCAGGCGGGGCCCGTTTTTATCCACGCCATTCTCGATGGGAGGGATACGCCGCCAGCCAGCGCTCGCCCCTACCTGGAGCGCTTCCATCAGCGCAGCCTGCAGCGCCAGAACGGTTTTATCGCCACCATCTGCGGGCGCTACTACGCCATGGATCGGGACAGGCGCTGGGATCGCACAGAGAAAGCTTATCGTGCTTATGTTTACGGTGAAGGAAACTATTCGTCCGATCCCCGGCAGGCCTTGGAAGAGGCCTATAGCCGCGGTGAGACCGACGAGTTTGTCCAGCCGGTGGTAATTACCGGTCAGGATGGGACTCGGCTGACTACCATTCGGGAAAACGACAGCGTCATTTTCTTTAACTTCCGTCCGGACCGGGTCCGCCAGATTAGCCGTGCCCTGACCGACGAACAGTTTGCCTATTTTCAGCGTGGCCCGGCGCCGCCGCGGCCTCATGTGGTCACCATGACCGAATATGAGCGCAGCCATCCTCTGCCGGTAGCTTTTCCTCCGGATTATCTTGGGAATACCCTCGGGGAGCTATACAGCGACTCTGGCTGGTCCCAGCTGCGCATTGCCGAGACCGAAAAGTACGCTCATGTCACCTTTTTCTTTAACGGCGGGTGCGAAAAAGCTTTTCCGGGCGAAGAGCGACTGCTAATCCCCTCCCCAAAGGTGGCCACCTATGATCTGCAGCCGGAGATGAGCGCTGCCGAAGTGGGCGAGGCGGCGGTGCGGGCGATTGTTGAAGGGCGGCACCATTTGCTGGTGGTTAATTTTGCCAATGCAGACATGGTTGGGCATACCGGTGTTTTTGAGGCGGCGGTAAAAGCGATTGAGGTGGTGGACCGGCAGCTGGGGTTGATTGCGAAGGCTGCTTTAAAACAAGGCTGGCGAGTGATTATCTGCGGCGATCACGGCAATGCCGAAATGATGATTGACGAAAATGGCGGTAGGTATACCGCCCACACGATCAATCCGGTCCCCTGCATCTTGTTGGGTTGCGGCCCGGTGCAGTTGCGGCCGGATGGCTGCCTGGCGGATATTGCCCCGACCATTCTAGAGCTAGCCGGCCTGCCGCAGCCGTCACAGATGACCGGGCGAAGCCTGATTCGGTTTTAATAATTTTCCATAAGTAAAAGGAGAGTATCGTAATGGAAGATCGAATTAGAGAGGTTAAAGCACGGGAGATTCTCGATTCTCGTGGCAATCCCACCCTTGAGGCGGAAGTTTTGCTGCAGGGCGGATGGTGCGGACGGGCGGCAGTCCCTTCAGGCGCCTCTACCGGTGCTTTTGAGGCGGTAGAACTGAGGGATGGCGAGAAGGAGCGCTACCTGGGCAAAGGTGTGCTCCGGGCGGTGGCCCATGTCAATGAGCAGATTGCACCGGTTCTTTGCGGATTGAGCGTTCTGGATCAGCAGCATCTCGACCGGGTCATGATCGAGCTTGACGGGACTGCCAATAAAGAGAAACTCGGCGCCAACGCCATTCTCGGTGTCTCCATGGCGGCGGCCCGGGCGGCGGCGGCGATGCTCGGCCTGCCCCTTTACCGCTACCTGGGCGGCCTTCAGGGAAACTTGCTGCCGGTGCCTTTCATGAACATTCTTAACGGGGGTGAGCATGCCGATAACAACGTAGATATCCAGGAGTTCATGATCGTCCCCGCCGGAGCAGACAGCTTTACCTGTTCTCTGCAGATGGGAACAGAGGTGTTCCACCATCTGAAAAAGATACTCTCTTCCCGCGGTCTTAGTACAGCGGTCGGCGATGAGGGTGGTTTTGCACCAAATCTTGAGTCGAACGCCGCCGCCCTGGAGGTGATCACCGAAGCGATTGATGCCGCCGGCTACCTTCCCGGAGAGGATATCTACCTGGCACTCGACGTGGCCGCCACGGAGCTGCTTGAGAACGGCCGTTACAAGCTCGAAGGGAAGGCCTATAGCAGCGAAGAGCTGATCGGATACTACCGCAGCCTTGGGCAGCGTTACCCGATCATCAGCATTGAAGACGGCCTTGGCGAAGAAGACTGGGCCGGCTGGGACGCTTTGACCAGGGCCCTGGGAAAGAAGATGAAGCTTGTCGGCGACGATCTCTTTGTAACCAACCCGTGCCGCTTGACCACCGGAATTGAAAGAAGAGTCGGTAATGCCATCTTGATCAAGCTGAACCAGGTGGGCACCCTGAGCGAAACTCTGGAAGCAGTAGACCTGGCGCATCGCTCCGGCTACAGCGCAATTATNTCGCACCGTTCTGGTGAAACCGATGACAGTTTTATCGCTGACCTGGCGGTAGCGGTTGGAGCGGGGATGATTAAGGCCGGGGCTCCCTCCCGGGTAGATCGCGTAGCCAAGTATAATCAGCTTCTGCGTATCGAAGAATTACTCGGTGAAGGCGGCCGTTTTGCCGGCCGGGCGATCTTATAAGCAGGCTGAACAGGCCCGATAATTTGCCGGGCCCCAGGTTCTGTGTTAAAATAATGATGAGCTCTGTTTATAGCGGGGGTGGCTGTTATGCTGATTAATGTGCTGACCGCGATTTATATTCTCGTCTGCATCGCTTTGATCGTCACGGTACTGATGCAATCAGGACGCAGCGCCAGTCTGGGAGTTATTGAAGGCGGCGCCCAAAGCCTCTTTGGCAAGAAAAAAGGCCTCGATGAAAAGTTGAGCCGGGCGACAACTTACCTGGCCATAGTTTTCATGCTTTTTACGATCGTGCTGACGATTTTACGGTAAGGTCATTTATGGCAGAAAAACGGGGAGCAGGGTATTGCCTGCTCCCTTGCTTTGTTCAGCAGGCGGCGCCGGTTAACGGCAACAGTCGGGCTCTGCCCTGCACTTTTACTTTAATGCAGCTAGGGGTATAATGTAAACAAGTTATTAGTGGAGTAATATTTTGGAGGAGAAATCGATGGAACGCGAAGAAGCCTTACGTTTAATTAAACAAGAGGTTAAAACTAAAAATTTGATCAAGCATATGCTGGCAGCTGAAGCAGTAATGCGCCGTCTTGCCGAAGAGCTGGGCCAGGATGAAGAGCTCTGGGCCCTGACCGGTCTGCTGCACGATCTTGACTATGACCGGACGATGGATCAACCGGAGCAGCATGGGCTGCTGGGCGCCCAAATTTTGGAGGAAAAAGGGTTGCCGCCAGAGCTGGTCCAGGCGGTAAAAGCTCATAACGAGGTGCTTGGAGTAGAGCGGCAGACCCTGCTGGATAAAGCCCTCTATGCCGCCGATCCGGTTACCGGGCTGCTGGTGGCGGCGGCTTTGATTCATCCGCAGAAAAAGCTGGCGGCAATCGATCTTGATTTTGTGATGAACCGCTTCAAAGAGAAGAGCTTTGCCCGGGGTGCAGACCGGGGGCAGATTGAGAGCTGCAGCGAGCTTAATCTTTCTCTGGAGAGGTTTATGACCCTTAGTCTCGAAGCGATGCAGTCTATTGCCGCAGATCTGGGGTTGTAATTTGCTTAAATGAAACCTAAAGAGAAGAAAAAATCATTACCGGAGCTGCAAGATAGAATCATGCAGCTGTTGTCGGGCCACCGCCAGCGTTCACTAACCCTGCAACAACTAAGCGGCGCCTTGGGCTTGCGGAAAGAAGAAAGAACTACACTCTTGGAGCAGCTGCAGCTGATGCAGGCTGACGGATTACTGGTTAAAACCGAGCGGGGACGTTACGGGTTGCCCCGGCGGCTGAACTGTATCACCGGGGTTCTCGAAGGAAACCGAAGGGGATATGCTTTTCTGAGGCCCGATTCCAAGAAGGAAGAAGATGTTTTTATCAAGCCCGGCCGGATTAATGGAGCGGTCCACGGAGACCGGGTCCTGGTCCGCCTGCTCTCATCCGGCGGTGGCCGTCGCAGCCGCGAAGGCGAAGTGGTGACCATCTTGAGTCGCGGGAGCGAACGGCTACTTGGGACTCTGGAGCGGCGGGGTAAAAAGTATTACGTGGTACCTGACGACCGTCGCCTTGGCCGAGCGGTAAATCTTTCACATGGCTTGAAGGGGGCTCGTCGCGGAGAAAAAGTGATGGTAAAGGTCGATTCCTGGCAGAAAGGGAACCAACCGCCCCGCGGCCATCTCGTAGAGCGGATCGGGATGCCAGGTGTGCCACATACAGAGCAACTTCTTTTTGATCGCCGGCATGAGCTGCCTGGAGAATTTCCGCCGCAGGTCTTAAAAGAGCTGGATTCGCTTCCTCCCGNGGAGGCGATCGGGCTGATTGCCTCCGAGGAGAAGCGGGTTGATTTGCGCAACCTCTTCATGGTGACCATCGACGGCGAAGAGGCGAAAGATTTTGACGACGCCGTTTCCCTGGAGATGCTTCCGGAGGGAGGCTTCCGCCTGGGAGTGCATATTGCTGATGTGTCGCATTATGTTCGTGAAGGGAAGGCTATCGACCGGGAAGCACTGAAGAGGGGCACCAGCACCTACCTCGTGGATCGGNCCGTGCATATGCTCCCGCCNCTGCTCTCGGAGAATCTTTGCAGCTTGAAGGCAGGCGAAGACCGCCTCGCGGTAAGCGTGCTGATCGATCTATCGGCTACGGGAGAGCTGCAGCAGTACCGCTTTTTCCCCGCTCTCGTGCGGGTGGCGCGGCGCCTGACTTATCCGCAGGTAGAGGCATACCTCGCAGGCGGAGTGGCGCCGGCAGGCGATCAATCCTTTCCTGGCGNGATACTCGGGCAGATGGACCGGCTGGCAGNGCAACTGCGGCAGAGGCGTCTGCAGCGNGGGGTCCTCGACCTCGATATCCCTGAGCCGCAGTTTGTTCTTGACGACGCGGGGAAGGTTCTCCGCGTGGAGCGCCGCCAGTTGGGGCGTTCGGAATCTCTGATCGAAGAGTTCATGATCCTGGCCAATGAAGTGATCGCCGCTCATTTTGCCAGGGAGCAGTTACCCCTGATCTATCGGGTCCATGCCGTACCGGCAGAGGAGAAGCTAACGGCCCTGCGTGAAACCCTTCTTCTACTCGGTGATCCTACCGCGGCGGAATTGCGCCGGTTTAAACCGCATCATTTAAAGATGCTTCTGGAAAGATCCCGCGGCCGGGTCACTGAAAATCTCATCCGCAACCTGGTGCTGCGCTCCCTGCCCCAGGCCCGCTACACTACCGTGAACGAAGGTCACTTTGGGCTGGCTTCGCGCTGCTACTGCCATTTCACCGCTCCGATCCGGCGCTACCCCGACCTGGTTGTGCACCGGCTGTTAAAGGAATCGCTTGAACCGGGTGGGTTTAGCGAAGGGCGGCTCATCATGTTGCAGTCACNGCTGCCGGCGATTGCCGAACACGTTTCAGAAAGGGAACGGGCGGCGATGGAAGCGGAGCGGGCCAGCGAGGATCTTAAAAAGGCGGAGTACATGGAAAACAAGCTCGGAGAGGTCTTTCCCGGGATTATCAATGGAGTGACCAATTTCGGTCTCTTTGTTGAGCTGGAGAATACNGTTGAAGGAATGATCCCCNTGAGCGAGCTGACCGATGACTACTACGTTTACCAGGAGCGGTCGGCTGCCGTGGTCGGAGAGCGCACCCGTAAAACTTACCGGCTCGGTGATCCTATCCGCATTAAGGTAATTCGTGTGGACAGTGCCGCCGGAAAGATTACTTTCACCTTGGATCAAGGTTAANTGCTCACACAATTAACNAGGTTCTCCTTATTTGAGAAAAATAAAGGAGGTTTCAGATAGATGGATCTCTATGAAGCGTTGGAAGGAAGGCGTAGCATCCGCAGATATACTACGGATCCGGTATCTGACGAGGTTCTGCAAAAGCTGTTACACGCCGCTCGTCTGGCCCCTTCCTGGAGTAACAAGCAGTGCTGGCGCTTTATCATTGTTCGAGAGCAGTCCCGCAAAAAGAAGCTGGCCGCCTCTTTGCCGGATGGAAACCCCTGTAAAAGGGCGCTTGCCGAAGCCCCTGTAGTCATCGTTCTCTGTGCCGACCCCCAGGCTTCGGGCCGGGCGGACGGGAAGGACTACTATCTGCTTGATGCCGGCTTGGCCATGCAGCAGCTGATGCTGGCTGC
>JGI24712J26585_10001645_pt1 | contig 18968 bp, 15 predicted proteins | sample BioPla3DNA2_FD_26585 | JGI IMG/M metagenome (IMG submission 26585) | reverse complement strand
GCCCCGGCTCTAAAAAGAGACCGCAGGCTTTCTGCTCAATGATTTTCTGCTTGGCGTATTCCTGATAATCATGCGCCTTGTATTGCATCTAATATCCCTCCAATCGCATCCGGGTCATCCAGGACAAAGACCTGAAAACCTAAGTTCCTTAATTGCTTATGTCGGTATAGCTGCTGTGCGGTCGGCTCTTTGCCGGGGGCTTTGACTTCAATGAAGCCCGTCTTGCCGTAGGGCAGGAGCACCAGCCTGTCGGGCACTCCGGCAGTTCCGGGAGACGTAAACTTCCAGCAGAGACCGCCCTGACTTGAGACTTCCTTCACTAATTTTTGTTCGATGGACTTTTCTCTCATATTTTTCCCCCTCCAGATGAACAGGCGTACAAGCTGAACAGGAATTTCCTATATTTGCTACGCGCGTGTACGCCTGTGCCATTTACTCTTTTATCTAGTGTTTTCTCTCAAGTAATTAACTAGAGAAGTTGTTCAGCTTGTGACTTGTTCAGTTCTGACATAGACCCGCTGCCGCCCGTAAATGGGAAGTGTCCTGAGTTTTCCGGTGCGCTCCCAGCCATCGACCTGAACCATCAGGGCAGCGATGGCATAGGAATCGACGGGCTTTAAGTCGGCGAGGTTTCTGCCGAAGCACTCGCACCAGATCTCGGCATTGCTGACCTCGGTGCGCCTTATGGAACCCTTGTCCGATGTAATATCGCCTTCGAGGTAATTGCGACGATCGTAGACATCCATATCCGCCCAGTTGTCCGGCAAGAGCCGGGAAAGATACTCCTCAACCAGACCCTGACGCTCGTCCGCTTCCATTGCGCTCTTCTGGGCATCTTCCGCCGCCCGCAGAAGGTCGCCTTCGAGATAGAGCTTCTCGCCCTGTTCGTAGTAGTACTTGGCTTCCGCCCAGATCTGGTCTCGCTCCTCGGGCGTAATCGTCCAGTCCACGCGCTGCTCCGTCTGGTGGCATTTAATAATCCAGAATCGACGGTTGCCTGTGATGTCACGAAGATAGCCCCGCTCTCCATTGACCGTAGCGACGATGATGCACTGCCTGGGATGGCTTTCCACGACCTTGCCGTAGCTGGGACGGTATTTATCGTCCGCTGTGGATAGAAAGGACTTGACCTTTTCGATGTCCGCTTTTTTCATTCCGGCAAGTTCGCTGATCTCAATAATCCAAAAGCCCTGGAGTTTCTCAGCTGCAGACTTGTCGCTCATGTCAGTAAGCGAAAGGGAATCTGAAAAATAGTCATCCCCCGCCAGGGATCGCCACATGGTGCCCTTGCCGATGCCCTGCGCCCCATCGATGACCGTCATACTGTCAAACTTTGTGCCCGGCTCGTAGATTCGGGCTACCGCCGCAGCTAAAGTCTTTCTGGAAACCGTGCGGACATACTTCGTGTCGTCCGCCTTTAGGTAACGAACAAAGAGGGTTTCCACCCGCACCTTTCTATCCCAGGGAGGAAGGGAATCCAGATAATCTCTGATAGGGTGAAAACGTCTGTCATCAGCCACCTTGGTAAAGCTGACGTTATGGTTGCGGTCGGAAAAAGGGACATAGCGAACGTCCAGCAGGGCTTTGAGCTGGGCTGTGTCGGCATCCCGCCAGAACTTGTTATCCAGTGGCCGATCCCAGGGAACTTCGCCTGTAACCTGAACCCGATGCGCCATCTCGTTATAGGCAAAACCGGCAAAGTCGGGGTCATTGTTTAATATCAGCATCTCGTTCCAGACGCTGTTTTGCAGGACTGTGCTTCTGGACATGTACTGGAGGTCTTTTTGCCAGTCCGCATCCTCGCTGCTGAAATTCTCTCCGGCCTGCTTTCGTTTTTCCTCAATGCTGGATAGCTTTACCTTGTCGAGTGACATGGCGAACTCGCACATCTGATTGAAGCTTTTCTTGTCGTCACCGAACTTATGCAGGCGAACCAGATCAAAAGCATTACAGAGTTTCAGGTAGGCGATATCTTTTGCGTGGTGGCTGTAGACGAACTTGCCGTTTTCTTTGATCTCAACACCGGGAAGGCTATCCGAGTTAATCAGGTGATAACGGTTCGGATTATCTGTTGCTTCATAGATGCCCGATAAAAGCTCCTCCATCACCGTGCTAATGGGGAAATAGGTGCGGTTGAAAAGACCGACCACGCCTGTTTTTGTGAGCGGGTCTTGTACCTTTTTAACTTCCATCGAATTAGCCCTGCTCTCTCTGGAGGAAGTGGGTAGCTGTGCCGGATCTTGCCAGCCAGGATGTTTTTTGAGGACATCGTCCGGATCAAGCCAGACTTTGTCCACATCCTTGAAAATAAACTCGCCGTTAGACGGCGTACTTGGCCAGTACATGAGCTGATTGGGAAGATAAGAACAGGAATCGAAATAGTCGATGCCGAGCATATCTGCGAGAAAGCGTGCCACGGCGACAAATTCTTCCGCCTTTACATCCCTTGTAAGCGGGAAGATAATCCTGATTCTCGGGGCTTCCGGCGTATGGCTGTGCGTCGTATAAAAGCAGGAAGCATAAGGCGTTAATGATTCAAAGTTCTCAAGAAACTCCGGTTCAATATAGTCACCATCGAGTGCAATCATGGAGCGGGAAGCTACGGTATTGGCGAGCCTTCGTCCTCCGGTCAAAACCCCGGCAACAAAACCGCCGTGATCTTTGGCTGTCTGCCGCTCAGCTTTCGTCATACGTCTGTATTCTTCAGCGGATTCAGGTGTACGGATGGTAACCTTAAGCCGCTCTTTTAGTTCATCAAAGGTGATGGTCTTATTTGACCATTTCTTGGCGTAGCAGCTACTGCCATAGGCGATTGACAAATCCCGCATTCTCACACCTCCTCCGTACCAACATAGTGAACATGAATGCCCAGCTCCTGAGCCGCCTTGATTTCCTGCCACATGCTGATGGTGATTTCCCGGCCGAAGACCCAGAGTTCACTACACCTCTGTAAAATTCTAAGATTCATCTCAATGACCAGCTTTCGTTCCTCCGAATCGTTGTCATCCATGAACTGTGGAAAAAGAAGATGTGGTGCAATCGGGATGAATCCTTTGTCTACAGCGTAGCGGCAATATCGTCTCGCCAGTTTTGTATTTGTCTCAATATCGCCTCGATAAGGCGAGCAGACAAAAATCATCTGTTCCATGAAAAAAGCTCCTCTCGGATTATTTCGAGAGGAGCCATCAAAAAGGGAAATTGAAAGTTTCCTCTCAATATCCCCTTGGACAAGTTATTCAGTTTTGGGCAATCTTTTTTAGGGAATGTCCTTATTCGGTGCTTTCAAGGTCTTTTAGGGTTTTCCCGGATTCATCTTTCCACATTATATTCCCGCTTAAAGAGGAACCGCCAACAAAGCCTGCGGCAGCAGAAGGACTGGTAAACAGCAAATCAGCCATTAAAAATCCTTGATCATCAATTTTCCCTGCATATTTCTCACGATAGTTGATGACATTGTCAGGACAGCTTTTCGTCATAGAAAGAGAAATCTTGCTTCCGGCTAAAACGACAAATCCCTCCGGTGTTCGTTTCCCTGTGGCTTCGGCCTTCGTGGTCTTGAAATACAAGTTAGGTTCATCGTCAATGGGACTAATCTCAATCACTGTAGGCTTGCTGGCCACTATGGGCTCAAAAACCTTGTAGCCTAGGGCTCCCATGACTAGTTTTGCGTAGGAGATAAACTCCTCCAGCTCACTCTCTTTTTCTTCAGTGGTGTTGCCGGGGCTTGGGTCATTGCCATTTTTGACTGAATAGCGTTTCGCATCAATCGCCATGTTACAAAAACGATTTTCTAAATAACTGATTTCCGTTGGGCCGAATGAATTATTTGAAGTGGTGAAGGCAACGGCCTCCGTCCAATAATCCATCTTGCTGTCACGGCGATGCTCATCCAGACGACAGAGGATGCCCCGCCCGTTCTTGCGAATACCTGCCTGGCCGATATAGACAACAGGGTCTCCGCTATCATCGGAAGTGCCGAAAAGAAAGTAGACACCTGTCTGGTCAAGATAAGTGATCTCCCGTGCCTTATCCAGCATGGTGCGTGGAATTTTATAGGCGATACCGGTCCAGTTGGCCAACGTGCATTTGATGCGACCGGAAGCGTCTCCGTCCATCAGGAATAAATTGATGTTTTTACCTCTTTTCATGCTTAGAGCCACCTCCAAAATCACATGTTAGGTTTCATCTGTAAATGGTGCCTTACCTTCAGCAACCGAAAGATATTTCAAATCTTCCGATTTAATTTTCGGATATTCACGATTTAAGCTCTGGTCACTACTCGACAAATCATCTTGATTGACGTATGGCTTCCCCTCCGTGTTATAGGTCAAATTGAAAACCAAATCAGAGAGCCATTTTTTGAAGGAAGGATTATCCTGAAATTGCTTAAACAGCTCCATATTGTCGGACATGATGGAAAAAATTACCTGCTGCAGGGCGCGTTCACTTTCAGTACGTGCCTCCTGCTCGTCGGAATTTTTCATAGCGTTCTGATATTGCTTGTTCTTAGATACCATGGCAGGAATTTCAAGAATTTGACGCTGTACATTATCCGCATCTTTCCAGTTGATGTTCCCAAACATATCATTAAAATCCAGGATGATCTTAGAAAGTAGATCCATTTCAGGCTCAACAATGAAGCCTACTTTGCCTGCGGGAACGGGTGGTATTTCGGCGTCCTCATCTTCAAGCTTTATGGAAATTGCTTCTCTTGCTTCGTTTCGATAGCTGCCCAGATCAACCGTAGAAAGGATACCTTCAGATAGATCATCTGTGCCTGGAGATGGCAGCTTGGGAATGAGTAAATTTAGAAAGATGGAGAGCCTCTCCCAGTCGATATTTCCGTAGGGCAAAATCGAACCCAGAAAACCATACGTGCGAACGAAAGACTTGGCCGCACTTTTGAACTTGATTTGATCATCTACTTCCAGCTGCTTATAGACAGCCGTACAGGCATCGAGAATGGGATCAAGCCTGTCGCGCTCCGCCCCGTTCAGAAACAGCTCAACCAGTGTTTCAACATGATCGTTGTCATAAACCTGATAACTTTCCATCAAGGAAATAAGGTCATATAGCTTGTTTGGGTCAGTTTCTCCGGACAAAATGGTTGTCCTGTAAAATTTGGAAAATGCAGCCTCAATGACAGAAGTTTTATTAGCAAAATCAAGAACATAAACATCATGTTTGCCAGGATAAGATCTGTTGAGCCGCGAGAGTGTCTGAACCGCTGCGATGTCATAAAGGGGTTTATCCACATACATCGTCTGCAGCAGGGGTTCGTCAAATCCGGTTTGAAACATGTCAGCTACAATAAGTATGCGAAAGGGGTCTTTTTTGAATTCCTTAGGTATTTTTGCATCCGGAAAGCCATTGAGCGCCGCAGATGCAAGGGCAGGTTCCAGCCCCTTGTACTTGTGTTCACCGGAAAAGGCAATAATGGTTTTATAAGGGCTGCGTCGTTCTGCGAGACATTTGTTGATCGCATAGTAATACTCAACACAGCGCCCTATACCTGCCGTTACCACCATCGCTCTTGCCTGACCGTTTATTTTCCTCTTGGCTATAATCTGTTCATGAAAGTGCTCGACTATCATAGCCGCTTTTTTGGCAATGACATCTGAGTTACCCTCGACAAAGCTACGTAGTTTCTTTTGTGCCCGCTTCTTGTCAAACATGGGATCATCTTCAACCGTTTTCATAATTTTGTACCAGGAATCTATGGTTGTGTAATTCTTTAACACATCGAGAATGAAACCCTCCTGGATAGCCTGCTTCATCGTGTAAACGTGGAAAGGACGGTGTTTTATTTCCCCGTCGACCTCATACATGGTGCCAAACATTTCCTCAGTCTTATTTTTAGGCGTTGCCGTGAAAGCAAAATAGCTGGCCTTGGGTACGAGTTTGCGCCCTTCCATCATGGCATTGATTTTGTCTTCATTGTCCAGCTCATCCATTGCAGCCTGACCAGAAAGTGCCAGGTTCATCTGGGCGGAATTTCGGCCACTTTGACCTGAATGTGCTTCGTCAATGATGATGGCAAATTGATTGTCTTTGTGCGCCTGACCCAGCTCAGAAATAATATAGGGAAATTTTTCGATCGTGGTCACGATGATTCGTTTGCCATCTTGAATGGCCTGGCGCAAATCACGAGAATACTCTGCCCACGCAACAGTATTCTTGACCTGCATAAATTGTTTGATTGTATCTCTGATTTGCTTATCCAAAATCCGCCTGTCAGTCACAACCAGCACAGAATCAATCATAGGACGACCACCCTCTTCCAGTCCTATGAGCTGGTGAGCCAGCCAGGCGATAGAATTGGATTTCCCACTGCCGGCGCTGTGTTGGATGAGATATCGTTTCCCGACGCCACTTAGTTTGACATCCGCTAAAAGCTTTTCTACGCAATCTAACTGATGGTAACGCGGCCAGATTTGTTTGATGGTCTTCTTCTTGGTATCAGGATTCGCTTCTTCAGTGACCTGGGCATAATTCTCAATAATGCGGGATAGCTTCCTCTTGGTCAGAATATCCTTCCACAGATAATCCGTCATCAAGCCATGTGGATTTGGAGGATTTCCCGCGCCATCGTTATAGCCTTTATTGAAGGGTAAAAACCAGCTGTCTTTTCCTGCAAGTTTTGTGCAAAACTGAATCGTTGCATCATCCAAAGCAAAGTGAACGATGCAGCGTTTAAAGTTAAAAATCAGATCTCGAGGATCTCGATCTTCTTTATACTGGCGCACAGCATCTTCCGTTTTTTGCTTGGTCAGCTGATTTTTTAGCTCCATAGTTATAACTGGGAGCCCGTTTATGAACAAACAAAGGTCAAGAGCGAGCTTTGTCGCATCCTGCGAATAACGAAGCTGCCGTGTCACGCTGAAGATATTTTTCTCCCACATGAGCTTTGCTTGCCGATTGTTTTCAGTTGGCGTCAGATAAAACATGATTAGGTCAGCAGGATAAACCTTGACGCCCTTGCGTAGCACATCAATAATGCCACGCTTGGCAATCTCTCCGGACAGGCGATTAAGAAATTGTCGCTTCTTTGTATCCGATTTGAAGACACCTAGTTTTTCCATCTCTTCCGGCTGAGTGTCTTCGAGGAAGCAAAATAAGCGAGTCTCATCAACTGCATATGCTTTATTGTAGTCTGCGTTTATCCCTTCCTCGTAATCATTGGATTCAACCAGATATTTTACGATTAAGGATTCAAGACCACTTTCTTTGGTGTTGGAAAAAGCCATACTCAATCCTCCTCATTTTCAAAATCTGAGTCAGCCGGATCTTCATCAAGATCTTCGTCAAACTCTTCTTCGATATATTCAAAATCAGGAACCTTTACATCTCGTACGTCAATCTGACCGGTGACAACATCGGAGATGAGACGGGATTTGAGTTCGTCCAGAAGATCTACTTTTTCATGTTTTTTATCAGTAAGTTCATCAATCTTCTTCAGTTGATTATCTATTTGGGACAATATTTTCTTTTGATTATTTAAATTTGGAACATCTAGTTTGATTGACAATAGTGCATTCATGTCTAAATTTTGAATACCAGTAGTCTGCTTTATTATCCTTCTAATGTCGCCTGTAAAGTGCAACAAATGAAGATTTAATAACGCATACTTCGGGCCTATTACTCTTTCATCTATCCTTAAACACTGTAAAAAGTTCGCAAACAAAGCCTTATATGGCTTATCAAAAATTACCGTCCGTCCAACAGGGGTTTTATCTCCGCCGCCAGACTTTTCAACCAAGATATCCCCTTTTTGTAATGTCAACTCGTCAATTTCTTTTTGAGTATAGTATCGATGTGTAAGTTGTTCCGGCTTGGTATTTACAAATTGTCCAGACATGAAATCCATATCAGCAACACGCAGGCAGATACACTGTTTTTTATCCTCAGCGTTGTCAGAACCCCACGATCCTGTCAGATTTTTCATTAACAGCCGTTTCAAGGGTATTTGACGGGTATCGTTAGCTGATTTTAAGGTATCAGCAATTACCTTTTTTCTTGCTTCTTGTAAAAGTGCAAGCTGTTCTGAACATATTCTTATCAGCCGATTGATCTCCGACACTTTCCAGTCCAGGTAACGGACAATTTGATCCTGTTCTTCAAGAGGAGGAAGGTAGAGCAGAAGGTTCTTGAAATCTGTGTATCGCATGTCCCACTGACCGACACGAACACCGTAGGACATGCGGTTGTAGTATGTTTTAAATGGCGTTGACCTCAATAGCATGTGCAAATAAGAACGATTTACCTTTTTATCCATGATGTGGCAAACAATGTAGGCGGGGCTAACAATGCCAGCATACCTTGAAATGCCTAAAGAACCCTGCCACATTTTCATCTTGTTCATAACCAAATCACCAGGTCGTACCACTTTATAGTTGGAAAGGTCTGCGCTTTCCACGTTATGGTTATCATCCCTCGATGCTTTGGGAATTACGCCATATTCTCTATAGACAGACAAAAGTTCTGCGCTGCTATTACCTTTTCTGACTGAACTCAACTCAGTTAATGACCGAATGGATCTACTTTTCCAGTGTCCTGGCACTTTAAGAAGCCAATCGTATTGTGTAGTCTTATAATTTTCATACCTTCTCATACCAGACCCTCCAGTATGCCTTCCAGTACCCCATCTGACTCTTTTTCAAGTCGCTGCAAGTCTTCGATGATCTCTGCCATTGGTCTGAGTTCGATGGGCTTATAGAAGTATTTAGCGAAGCTTACTTCATAGCCAATTTGGGTTTTCTTTTCGTCTATATAGGCGTCTGGCGCATAAGGGTATACTTCTTTTTCGATGAAGGCTTCTATGCCACCTGCGTAAGTGAGAGGAATGAGTTCTGTATCCCTAAGCTCCGTATCGGCTTCGCCATCTACTGCCTTGGCAGCAGGGTCTGTTTCCGTGATAAATGGACGAATTCTCTTTAGCATGGCGGCTTTGAGCCCCGTAGATTTAGAAAAGGCTGTCCAGTCATCCAAGGGGGCACTTGTCGCCGCTTTTTTTACAGCTTGCCGTACTTCTTCCCGGTTATCATTCCTTCTAAAAGCACTGTCTGGGATCTCATTTTCTGGATGGACACGCAGTCTAAGTGGACGCTCCACGGTCACCGACCAATAAGCAAAATCTTCGTTGGAGAAAATTTTGCTCACATCACTCTCTTCCATCTCGCAGAAGATGCGGACAATCTCTTTGCGGATTTCCAGCGTAAATTCCGAGTTTTTCTGGCCCATGTTCTTTTTTAGCGGCGATTTCATAGCCGTCGCATCAATCAGCTGAACTTTGCCTTTGCGCCGCTCTTCTTTTTTGTTGGACAGAATCCAGATATAGGTGGCAATCCCCGTGTTATAAAACATGTTCTCCGGTACGGCGACAATGGCTTCTACGAGGTCGTTTTCAAACATGTAGCGTCGGGCATTGCTCTCACCGCTGCCGGCATCTCCCGTGAATAAAGACGACCCGTTATGGACCTCGGCAATCCTGCTGCCGATTTCCGTATCTTGCTTCATTTTGGAGATGTTGTTTAGTAAAAAGAGTAGCTGTCCGTCGCTCACACGCGGCAGCATCTGCATCGCCTCTCCACCCTCCAAATAGGCATTGAAGCGGGTGTCCAGAATGTTTTTCTTGCCTCCCATTTTTTCAGCGTCCGTTTTCCAACTTTTGCCGTAGGGCGGATTAGAGAGCATGAAGTCAAAAGACCGTGCAGCATGCTGGTCATCGGAAAGTGTAGACCCATACATGATATGCTGGGCTTCTTCACCATCCCCTTTGAGGAGTAAATCAGCCGTGCAGATGGCGTAGGTTTCAGGATTTATTTCCTGGCCAAAAAGGTGGATGGATACGTCTTTGCCACGCCTTTGGGCAAGAGTTTGCAGCCTGTCCTGGGCAACAGTCAGCATTCCGCCTGTGCCGCAGGCTCCGTCATAGCAGGAATAAGAAGCGTCCATTATTTTGTCGGCAATCGGCACAAAGATGATATCGGCCATGAGTTCTACGACATCACGGGGAGTCCAGTGTTCGCCGGCTTCTTCATTATTTTCTTCATTGAACTTTCTGATCAGCTCTTCGAAGATCGTGCCCATATTATGGTTGTCCAGACCTGGATGCTTGAGTATCGTTTTTTCTTCGTCCAGGTATACCGGATTGGGACTTAAGTTAATTTCCGAGGAGGTGAATTTTTCAATAACAGAGCCCAAAATATCCGCATCGACCATGGTGTCAATCTGGTTTCGGAACTTAAACTTGTCAAGGATGAGCTGTACATTCGGGGAAAAGCCGTCCAAATAAGCAATAAAATCAGCTTTTAAGGTTTGCGCCTTGGCGCGGCTGGTAAGGTCTTTCAAAAGGAAGGGCGACGCATTGCAAAAAGCTTCCCCAGCTGCATTGCATAGTGCCGGCCACTGGTTATCAATCTTGGCAGCATCAAGTTGTTTTTTCATTTTAAGAACGTCATCTTTTGTGTCTTCCAGTACGGCATCTAAACGCCTAATAACCGTCATTGGGAGAATAACATCTCGATATTTTCCGCGCACATAGACGTCGCGCAAGGAGTCATCAGCGATCCCCCAGATAAAACTGACGATTTTATTGTAGGTTTGATTATTCATCGGCCTCACCCTTTCTTACGGTTTCAACGATCTCATTTAGCTCAACATTTAATGCGCTACAAACTCTCATCAGAACATCGGTTGTCACGTTTTCATCTTTGCCAAGCTTGGCAAGAGAAGATGAGCTTATTCCTGCAGCTTTTCTGAGATCTGTCTTTGTCATGTCTCTATCAATCAGTAATTTCCAAAGCTTCTTGTAGCTTGTCTTCATCATATTGTGATTACCCCTTGTTCCATGAGGTTCCATATAACTCACCTCCATTATCTGAAAGCTCCAGAGCTGTATTTGCTTCAACGATTCTTGCAGTGTCCTCCGTATAGGAAAGATGCTTATCAAAAGCTATAAAAATCTGTTTTTCACTGCGGTCATAGATTTTCATGATGCCGTCGACGGAGCTGTCGCCCACGTTTTTCAAAAGCAGTGAGTCGTGTGCAATGGCTGGAAGGTCGGTAAGCTCAAGCACCGCCAGATCATATAGAAGCAGACCTTTATAATTCGTTCCGGTGCCTGTGTCATGTGGCGTCTGAAAACGATAGCTGTTGTATTCATTAAATTTCAGAGTAGGAGCCCTTCGCCTATCTTCAAAGAGCGAATCATTATATTCTTTCATCTTGCCATTTAAGGCATCCTCTATTTCAGCAAGAATAACTGTCGTTGCCTGCTTTAATAAATCGTTAGCCTTTTTCTGTGCAGCTTGCAGTTCTGTCAATTTCAGGTACGCATCATTCTGTCGCTGAAGCGCATCGATCCTGCCCTTTAAATCTGAATAACTGTCGAGAAATTCTTGAGAAAGGTCGCCGAAAAAGCCAAGCTCTAAAATCTGATCCTTAATCTGTTTTATTTGCTCACGCAGAAACTCTATATGATGGCTAACCTCTAGTCTTTCTTCTTCGAACTGATTGTCCAGAATCCTCGCCAATTTGCGATGGTAACCTTCCACCTCGTAAATTTTTCTGACATCAACCTTCGGAAAAAACTCTTGTAATGCATTAAGATCAGCTTCAGTCGGATAGAGACCGTACTCAAGACTCATATCCAAAAGTTTCATTTTTCGTTCAAATGCGGAGAGCTGATTTTCCAGCTCCATCTGTTCTCGCTTCAGTTGGCGCTTGGCCTGACTTTTTTCAATATCATCACGAGAATTTGTCTCTACCTGATCGTTCTCCAGGTTCTCCAATTGAATGCGGAGCTCATTTATTTGAGACAGGTTGTTTTCAAATTGCTCTTTTCCGCCAACCAGAGCCGGTACAAATTGATAATTTCGAGCTTTTCTAAATACAGAAAGTTGCTCCCTTTGCTCATCCTTCCTGGCATTCAGCACCTCAATTTGTTGGTAACGATCAAAAAGGCAAATAACCCGTTTAATTGATCTTTCCATGGTGTCGCCCTGTATTCCGTATAGGGGCTTTTTCTCATCCAGATTGTCTTTACCATAGATTCGAAAAAAACCACTAATCGTTTCACGGAATGAGATGCCATGAAAATCAGCTTGATAGTTTTCTTGAAGCCACGTTAAAAACTCAGCCTTTTCCCAGGATTCTTCCGTCAGGTTATTTTTGTCATCACATAGGTGTATTAGATCCGGCGTTTTGGTCGAACGGGCAAACCTCTGCTTTTTTCCATTGAATTCAAAAGCAAAGCAAATAGTATGGTCTCCCAGATGCTTAACACCGTCGCTTGTGAGATAGCTTGACCCACCGAAGACAAAATCAATTGCAAGCAGTGCAGAGGATTTTCCGATAGAATTTGTCCCGTCCGCTTTTCCTAATATAACGTTTAATCCTTTGTGAAAACGGATAGGACTCCGAATTTGATCGCCTATTTTAAATACTGGAGAACTCATCTCTACAAGCACAAAAACACCTCGCCTTCATCTGACATATCAATTGCTCTTAGAGCATACAGACAATCCATGACCGCTAGAAAATCTGTCGCTTCACTCAGCCTTGGTCTTGTCAGCATATATAATTCATGAACAGACTTAGATCCATCCTTCAACTCATTCAGCACCTCTGGTATCAAAGCCAGGGTGCTGTTTTTATATGAGTACAATTTATTCGGCAATTGCATCAAACACCTCACAGCTCTGGATGAAATAGGAGACGACAACTTGGCAATAGATGACCTCTTGAAGCGTCTGTCGATGAATCTTTTCAGAGATCTCAGCAAATACCTCCATTTGATTTTTATTCTTTTTGGAGAGGCCCCTATATATAGCATGTATCTGGTTTTGCAAGCTCCCGTAGTCAATTTCTCCTCGTTTATCGAGGTTCATCATAATTTCACGAACAGTTACGAAGTAGCTGAGCACAAAATTTTTTACCGTCAAATATAAGAGATGCTCATGAGAAGGATCGATCTTCTTAGTCAGTTCCTTGGGATCAAATGACACTTCCTCAAAATCCTGCATTTGGAGCTTTTTTATTCTCGTAACTACACCGACAATGCCTCGTTCTAGTGGCAACTCGTCCAGCATTTGAATAATCTGTCGTCTTGCTAAAAGTGTTTTCTTTACCGCCTTCAGTTCTTTGCATTTTTTCTTGTTGTCATCCAGTGAGTACGTTGCGTAACAGCCAGGACACATCGCAAGCAAGTTTTCCGGGCTGGCTTTCCCGTGTTTATCGATTAAGCCTACCTCGAAGAGAGATGCAAATTTATGGTTTCCTGTGACTACGAGCGATCGGCCACAGCCTGGAAAAGGACAAGTGTTTTCAGCTTCAGCAAGAAGATAATTGCCGTATTGATTTTTCAAATCGAAGGCCAGCTGAGCTTGCTTTTGTGCTTCTAATTTACTTTGAGATATCAAACCGGCCGATTGTTGAATAACACTAATCATCAATTCAGAAACTCTTTTTCCGACATTTTCTGCATCGATCGTTGAGTCATAACTTTGCAAATCCTCGGCTAACAATTTTCGTTGTGTTTCATTTCGCTCGTTAATTCTCTCTGTCAAAAAATCCGGTGTCAGCCTATACACGATATTTTTAGCCAGTGTCTTTGACAATCCCCTCTTTGAGTAATTTCGCAGCGTTTCATCTTTCATCTTTTTGGAAGGATCTTTCGATGTGCCCCACTCTTCCTCCGTAACACTCGTAATCATGGCCATCAGTTCACGGAAAAAATACGGAACATCATCTCCATCCGCCATATGCTTTTTCAGAATTTTAAACAGCATTTGAAAATTCAAGGCCATTGTCTCCTTCCTTCAGATTTTGAACCACGCTGAACCAGGTTGAACTAAAGAAGACCAAAAGCTCGGATAGCACTTTTGCATAATCAATTTAGGTTCTAAACCGACCCGCAAGCAGCGCCAGTGGTTTTCATTATTTTACCACGTGCACAGTCGCTTTGTAAATAAATTATTTGCGATATGGACTTTGCGAGCGTTTTAAGAACCAGCCAATGAAAGATGCATCGCCTGATCAGCGGTGGCTCACGTCTCTCATTGGACAGCTAAATACCACTTCAGCCGACTGATGAGCAGGAAGGCTGCAATCCCGGACGGAGAAATCCGCAGGACTGCAGAAGCCTTTTTGCGCTCATTTTCAGTCAGCAGAAATTCCTCCGTTCCGGAGCAAGGCAACGGAGGAATTTCTTATGCCAAACAAAGACAATCAGAGTCAATCCAACAAACAACGTTACTACCCATTAAGAAAACCCAATGACCCCTACAGTGTCGACCTAATCCCTGTTAGTGAAGAGCTATATCAGGAATTAAATCGCAGTATCAATCAAGCCAGGAAGCGGGAACAACGAGCGGGACGCTGCTTCTGCCCTAAACATCTGCTCTGGAAATGTGCCGCAGACTGTGATGTCTGTCCTTACCACAAAAATGGTGAATTTCTTTCACTGGATGCACCGCTCACAGATGATGACCCGGATGTGGGCACGCTTGGCGACTGCATCGCTGATGAATCCGATTTATCAGATGAGCTTGAAGACAAAGCATTCAAAGAGGCTGTCCAGATTGCAATTCAAAACTTATCTCCCCGGGATCAGGAAATAACCCAGCTGTTCATGGAGGGCTTAAGCGAACGGGCAATCGCATCAGTGATCGGCTGTCCGAGGAAAACCGTGAACTACCGGAAATCAATCATCTTCAAAACCCTGCTGAGAAAACTGCGTGACTGGTTCTAGGTCATCAAAAACTTTTTTCAATCTCGTTTGCCCAAAATCCCTCCTCCTGTCCAAGGGGGAGGTGAGGGACACACGATACCAGCCCTCAGAACAGGAGGAAATGCTTATGAAAGCACGACAAGCAAAGGACATGGAACTGATCGGACTTCTGACCGCCATCAGCATCCTGTCCAAGCGAATGGCAAATGAACTGGTCAGAAATCGACAAACGAAGGAGGCAAGCTATGAGTCGCATCAAGTTACTGAAAGATGTCGCAGACGACATGAGTGCACTGGCAGAGAGCATCGCTTTGCTGGCTAAGGCCATCGCAAGCGACCAGGAAGAAACGGAAGAACCAATCCCACAGCTCACCTTGCCCGATGTGAGAGGTGTGCTGGCCAAAAAATCACAGGCCGGTCTTACCAAAGGCGTGAAGGCACTCATCCAAAAGTACGGAGCAGAGCGTCTGTCCGATGTGAAGCCGGAGGACTATGAATCCCTTTTGAAAGATGCGGAGGAACTGGGCTAATGGCAAAGCACGCAACCTTATCCGCATCCAGCGCCGAACGCTGGCTTCACTGCCCGCCGTCGGCAAGGCTGAACGAAAAGGCAGCCGACTTTGCTTCGGAGTACGCCCGTGAGGGATCGGAAGCCCATGCCCTTTGTGAATTCCGGCTGAAGCTGGCACTGGGCATGGAGACGGAAGACCCGATTCAGGACCTCTCCATGTATTCACAGGAAATGGAAGATGCCGCCGAGCAGTATGTCGACCGTATCCTGGAAGCCTTGGAAGCGGTCAGGAAAACCACACCGGATCCTGCCGTCCTGATCGAACAGCGGCTGGACTTCTCCGACTATGTACTGGGAGGCTTCGGCACGGCGGACTGCGTCATTCTCGCAGACCAAGCGCTTCATTTATTTGACATGAAGTATGGAACGGGCGTCCTCGTTGATGCCCATGAAAACCCGCAGCTCATGCTCTACGCCCTCGGCTGTCTTCAGCTCTTTGACGGCATCTACGACTTTGATGAAGTCAGGATGACCATCATCCAGCCCAGGCGGGACAACTACAGCTCTTTCACGATGAGGAAAGATGCCCTCTACAAATGGGCCGATGAGACGGTGAGACCGATTGCCACTCTCGCCTTTGACGGCAAGGGAGACTTCTCAGCCGGAGACTGGTGCAGGTTCTGCAAGGTCAAAGCGACCTGTGCCAAACGAGCCGAGATCAACCTCGAACTGGCCAAGCTGGAGTTTGCCAGACCGCCTCTCCTCTCCGATAGGGAGATTGAAGAAATTCTGGGACAGCTGGATGAGCTGACCGCATGGGCAAACGACATCAAGGACTACGCCCTGACCGCAGCCAAGTCGGGCAAGAAATGGCACGGCTTCAAGCTGGTCGAGGGCAGGTCAAACCGCAAGTATCTGGACGACAACAAGGTCGCCCAAGCAGTAGAAGAAGCCGGCTTTGATCCCTATGAAAAGAAACTCCTAGGCATCACAGCCATGACAACTCTCCTTGGACGAAAGCAATTCAGCGAAATCTTGGGAGACCTCATTATCAAGCCACAAGGCAAACCGACGCTGGTACCGGACAGCGATAAAAGACCGAAAATGACAACTATTTTAGATGAGTTTAAGGAGGAAACCACTCATGAGTAAATCAAATCCAATGAAGGTTATCACAGGCAAAGATACACGCTGGAGCTATGCCAACGTGTGGGAAGCAAAATCCATCAACGGCGGTACGCCGAAGTTCTCGGTCTCGCTGATCATTCCAAAGTCAGATAAAGAGACGCTGGATGCCATCAAGAAAGCCATTGAAGCCGCCTATAAGGAAGGCGAAGCCAAACTCAAGGGAAACAGCCGCACGGTGCCGGCTCTAAATTCCATCAAGCTGCCGCTTCGTGACGGTGACGTAGAGCGCCCGGATGATGAAGCCTATGCCAACAGTTACTTTATCAATGCCAACTCGGCCACAGCTCCTGGCATTGTCGATGCCGATGTGAACCCGATTCTCGACCGCTCCGAAGTCTACAGCGGTGTGTATGGCAGGGCATCCATCACCTTCTATGCATTCAACTCGAACGGCAATCGGGGCATCGCCTGCGGCCTGAACAACCTTCAGAAAATCCGTGACGGCAAGCCGCTCGGAAGCCGTGCCAGCGCCGAGTCCGACTTCGGCGACCTGAGCGATGACGATGACTTCTTGTCGTAAGGAGGCAGGCCGATGTTTGCAGATCTTTTCAAGGAAGTGTACATCGCCTTCAATGCCTTCATTTTAGGCGGACTTGCGGCCTTCCTGCCATTCTACGCCGTCTATCAGTTCGGCAAGGCTGTCTGGAAGCGAGTCAAAGAACAGCAAGAGTAACTGCCGGGGGCGGGGTCAAAAGCCTCGCCCCTTCGCTTTAAGAGGTGCCTATGAAATACCTATCCTTAGACATTGAAACTTTTTCTTCAGAGAACCTAAGTAAAGCGGGTGTCTACCGCTACGTCGAGGCTCCTGATTTTGATATTCTCCTCATCTCCTATGCCGTTGACGGCGGTGATGTACAGACGATTGACCTTGCTCAAGGCGAAGCGATACCGGTGGATCTCATCTCCGCCTTTCTCTCGGGCGATGTGATCAAGTGGGCTTTTAACGCTCAATTTGAACGAATCTGCCTGTCCGAGTGGCTGAAACGAAAGGGCTATGTTTTGGAGCGAACCGTGCCCTTTGGCCATGAGTCGGAATACCTGAACTACCTTGACCCGGAAAGCTGGCGCTGTTCCATGGTTTGGTCGGCCTATCTGGGGCTTCCGCTCTCCCTGGAACAGGCCGGCTCGGTCTTAGGTCTCGACAAGCAGAAGCTGAAAGAAGGCAAAGACCTCATCCGCTACTTCTCCATGCCCTGTAACCCGACCAAAACAAACGGCGGCAGGACGAGAAATCTGCCGGAGCACGATCCGGAGAAATGGCAGCTCTATAAAGCCTACAACAAACGGGACGTAGAAACGGAAATGGCGATACAGGAAAGACTCGAGAGCTTTCCCATGCCGGATATGGAATGGGATAACTACCACCGAGACCAGCAAATCAATGATCTCGGCATTTTGATTGATAAGGAACTGGCGGAGCAGGCCATTCGCATGGACAAGGAAGTACGGGCGCACGCCCTGCAAAAACTCCGAAGATTAACAGGCTTGGAAAACCCCAACTCCGTTATGCAGCTGAAAGACTGGTTATCTGGTCAGGGTATCGAGACTGAATCCCTCGATAAAAAGGCGGTCAGGAAGCTTCTGGAGACCGCTTCAGGCAAAGCGAAAGCTGCCCTCGAAACAAGGCAGGAGCTTGCCAAGTCCAGCGTTAGGAAGTATCAGGCCATGAGGGACTGCGTTTGCCGCGATGGCAGAGCGAGAGGCCTCTTTCAGTTTTACGGTGCAAACCGTACCGGACGCTTTTCCGGCCGTTTGATTCAATTACAGAACCTGCCCAGAAACAAGATGGATCATCTGGAGGAAGCGAGAACGCTCGTTAGGCAAGGCGACCTTGATGCTCTGGAAGTCCTCTTTGATTCTGTCCCTCAGGTCTTATCGGAACTCATCCGCACTGCCTTTGTGCCAAAGGTGGGGCGTATCTTTCTTGTTGCCGACTACTCCGCCATCGAAGCAAGGGTCCTGGCCTGGCTCGCTGGAGAAAGCTGGCGCATGAAGCTCTTTGCTGAGGGTGGCGACATCTACTGCCAATCGGCCAGCGAGATGTTCAGCGTGCCGGTTGTCAAACACGGTGTAAATGGTGATCTAAGACAGAAAGGCAAGATATCCGAACTCGCCTGTGGCTATGGCGGCTCGGTCGGTGCCCTCATAGCGATGGGCGCACTGGAGATGGGCTTAACGGAAGAGGAGCTGCCTGGACTTGTTCAGTCCTGGCGAAACTCCAATCCCAAAATTGTCCGTTTCTGGTGGGATGTGGACAGCGCCGCCAAGACAGCCATCAAAGAACGACGAAAAACTGAGGTTCAGGGTATCGGCTTTCGTTATCAAAGCGGGATGCTCATCATCACGCTTCCTTCCGGTAGAGAGCTTTTCTATGTCAAGCCCCGCATCGGCGAGAACCGCTTCGGCGGTGAATCCATTACCTATGAAGGTGTCGGAACGGGGCGACGCTGGGAGCGTCAGGAAACCTACGGGGCAAAGCTCGTGGAAAATATCGTCCAGGCCATTTCCAGAGACATCCTCTGCTCAGCCCTTCANACC